>ERZ808258.11-NODE-11-length-204719-cov-17.033963_pt1 | contig 204719 bp, 270 predicted proteins | sample MGYA00521280_ERZ808258 | MGnify/ENA primary metagenome ERZ808258 (study PRJEB31516, sample SAMN03275585) | gut metagenome | biome: mammalia-associated habitat; material: feces | host: Papio cynocephalus | place: Kenya | collected 2012-07-19 ...
TGGGAACAACGCAGATATGAAATTGCAAAGGACACAATGTGTGCATTGATTATAAGTGACAGCATTCCAAAAACGACTCCAGTTTTAAAAGTAGAGGAATTAGCGGTTGCTTATGCAGATGGGCTTATTAAAGAATTGAAGAAATAAGTTATGAAAGCAAATGAGTTAATGTTGAACGATTGGGTGGAATTTGAGGCCTCAACAACGGAATTTCTTTACGGTAAGGTTATAGAAATTTCTGAACGTTATGTTACAGTAGATACAATAAACGACAGTATCTGCATAGAAATAGACAAGGTGGGTCAAATACCTGTTACTCCAAAGATTCTTAAAAAGAACGGATTTGAAAGGTACTTTGAAGGATATTATGAGAACCCCAAAGAGCTGCATATTTCATATAATGACAATCTGGGATGTTGGTATATTAGTGACAGCCACGACCAGTATATGCATAGTGATTACATAACTTCATTTTCCGCAGTTCATGAATTGCAGAATATTTTAAGAACTCTTGGATTTAATGATTTAGCAGACAATTTTAAGATATAGAAACAATCGAAGAAATAGCATTATGAACTTTGAAATACCACAATTCTTCTCAGTCGGAGGGCTTTACTACAAAATCCTTCACGAAGAATCTATGAGATACGGTGAAGAATATGGACATTGGAACGGCACGACATGCACCATACATATAGCCAAAACCGCAGGTGGAGAAAAGCTGTCGGAGGAAAGAAAACAACAGACATTCTTTCACGAACTCGTTCACGCGGCTCTCGACGCTATCGGCGAGGATGAACTAAATGACAACGAGCGATTTGTGGATGCCCTTTCGGGCACTCTCTATCAAGCAATAAAAACAATGAAATAGCCATGAACATAAAAGAAAGTGCGGATGGATACATAGGCCTCCCGAAAGAACGCGGCGAACTGCTTGAAGTCACCATGCGCAGGAACGCGTTCTTCGACGGAGCGGACTGGATGAGGCAAAAGGCCATGGTCAGCTTCGAGGACGCTATCCGCAAACTCAAATCACGCCTGCCAACAGAAGCCCGGCAACGCTTTTCCGTGACGGAAGAAATGATGAAATTCAATAAATCACTATCAGAATGAACACAATAGACGTAAAAGACCTCGAACTGTTTAACGCCAATCTGGACAGACTGCTGCACTCAATCGAAGTGGCTCACGTCATGGCGACGACAAAGACACAGCGGATGACCGACTACAAACACCAATACCCCTACATGGATGACGCGAAAATTGAAGACCTCTTCCGCCGCGAACTCCACGAAAAGGAACTGTCCGTCCGCGCCGACTACGATTCCATGCGGATGCGCGCCGTCACCTGCGGCATCACTCTCCCCTACAGCATCGGAGAAATCCTTGACTACATAGAAAACTCGAAAGCATGAAACACCTAATCACCATCCTCTGCCTCCTGCTGCCCATCGCAGTACAGGCCCAAATCATTGACACCGACTTCAACATCGGCGGAAAGGCCGTCACCGTCCTCGACAAGAACGGAGACTACCATGAACTCATCGATGGCTGTACTTTCACCATCCAACATCAAGTGTTCGGCTCTGCCGGGACAATCACACAAATCAAAATCGTCACCCCGACCGGAGAAACCGTATACAACGAACTCCTCACCGACAAACAGGCCGTCTACATCCCCAAGAACGGAGACACGCCCTACGCCATAGCCATCATCGGCGACTATTTCGTCCATGTGCTCGCTTTCCCCGACACAGGCCTCATATCACTCAAAACCCAACCCTACAAGCAATGAAACCGTCTAAAATCATCATCACCCTTGAAGACAACCTCATCGGCTGCGAACTCAACGACAGCCAAGGACGCATCCTTGACATCCACAATATGTCCAAGGAAGAATGCTCACACGTCATCAACGCCCTCAATGTCGCCTTACACGACCTTTTCCTCAAATACCTCAAAACAAAATGAACAAGACAGCATTATTGGCAATCATAGCCGCCGCAATAACCGGACTGGCAGCCCTCACGCTCATCCCCGTCAGAGCAAACTTCCGCGACAAGGAAAGACAACGCCTCAACGAACAAATCCAACTCCGTGACGACTTCATCCGGCAACACCTCGACACCCTCTACTCCCTCAAGGACGAGTTCGTGCTCAACGAATCCAACGTCCGCACAATCCACAACCTCGATTCCATCGGACTGCAATTCGCGAAACGCTCCGGGACAATCGACTACTACCGCTACGCTCTCGACATAAACTACCTACAGGAACAACTCAGAAACAATTGACAGATAACGCCCGTGCCGCCCCCACTCTAACCGGAACGCACGGGCTTCAAACTCATCCACCACCATGACCTTCGGACTGCCCTACAAAGGAAGCAAAAACAAACTCGCCGCACGCATAGCGGAACTCCTGCCCCCTGCCCACACCCTCGTGGACATCTTCTGCGGCGGTTGCGCCGTGGCTCACGCAGCCGCACTCTCCCGCAAACCGCCCTGCACAACATCAAAGGATTAACGGAAAGACGACTAGCACTGAAACGCTTGCCGTTGCCTATCCCTGACAGACACCGCTGTTTGCAAGGCTTGGAGAGACTGAATAGACTGAATAGACTGAATAGACTGCCCCACGATATGTTCTCTCCCACGAATCTTGACTACCGCTCCGTCCCCATCCCCGAAAACTCCATAATCTACGCCGACCCTCCCTATCAAAACACCAACCACTATGGACATACGCGCTTCGATTCCGACAGCTTCTGGAACTGGGCACGCAACTCTATACACCCTATCCTCATCTCCGAATACCACGCCCCAAATGACTTCGTCACCGTGGCCGAATTGAAACGCGTATCCCCCCTCTCCGCTACCAACAATAAAGCCGCAGCACCCGAACATCTCTACACCACGCCCCGATTCGCCCACCTCTTCCATGATACCCTCTTCTGACGAATTACTACCCCGAATTTCGGTGGTTGGAATTGTCGCGAATTTTGGAGGCTTGGAATACCGCGAATTTTGAAGGGGATACCCGGGGCGCCTGCCTAAAACGCAGGGGGGGGGTATCCCAAACCGCCCAAAAGCGACAAAATGTAAGTACCCCAAAGTGTTTTCCCCGTATTTTCGGACACCCACGGGGGCAAAAAGCGACAAAATGTATAATTTCGAGGGTACGGCAGGCGGCGAAAGGCGGCAAATCAAGGCCGCAGGGGCGAAAAAGGTCGGCACACTGGAAGAGTTAGGCCGGTAGAGGGGTGCAAAATGAGGGCAAAAAGGGGCAATTTCGCAGCGCAATTTGTACACAGCAAGTCTGCCCCCCGTGAAAAATTTGACCACTTCCGAAATTTATTTGTACACCGCCGCGGAATTTCGCGACATTCGGCGCTGTCGCCCATATCCTTTCCTGCCCAAGAAGAAAACCGCAGAAGTGGCCCTATTTCGCACGCGAAAGCCCCTCAAGGTATCGGAGTACCTAAAGGGGCTATAAGGCTGCAAAACAAGGGTTTAAATACGAGAAAACGAGACTTAGCGCGTGAGGGGTTAAACGCTTTCAGACAAAAGCGCGGCCCTATTGCCTTATTTCGCCCTATTGCCTTATTTCGCCTTTCACCTTATTTCGCCCTTTTGCCTTATTTCATCTCTTTATCGCTCACTCAATCAAACAAACGTCTGTCTTGCGGTTATATAAGAGAGAAAGGGCGCAACCTGTAAGAGTTGTGCCTTTCCTTTCTTTTTTCTCCTTGTGGCTTAACCTACTATAAATGACGCTATTAGATTGCCATTTCGGTTATAAATGTTAGTTTGATTCTTTGTTTCTTCCATTCGCGTGGCCGCTATGCAATTGATATAGAATATGTTAGCCGCGTCCTTGCGTTGCGTTGCTGTGCACTTAAATATCTTCGTTTTCATCGTCTAAATCATTATATATCATGTCGTTAATGGTTTCATCGAACCATAGTAATTCATTAATTTCCCCTTCTGTCGCCTGCCCGTTTGTCACCTCTTCGATATACTTCCAAACTTTTTCCGCAACTCCGGAGTAAATAGCATCGTCTTTCCTCGCCTTGCCGCCTTGCCAAGCGTCAAAATCTTCAAGCGCGGTAATTTCTGTAATTACGTTCATATCTTAATGTCTTGAAATTTAACCGATTACATATATTTTCCCTCTCCGGCTATTGGCTATATACTCCATGTCGCAAATTTCGTACACGGGGAGATAATTTGCGCGCCGACCATATCCATCATCGTAGAACCCCTCGAAGGTAAATTGATTAGGTTCTGCGCTCTTGATTATTTCGATTTCGCGAAAACCAAGGTAAATGTCTTTTCGCGGTGTGCCGTCGTGGCGCAGGAGCGAAATTTGACGCTCTGTAATTTCGCCTTTCGCGGCGATTTCCTTCAAAATCATTTCAGTTTTCATTGCTTTGTAAATTTAAATTAAAAAGTTTACTTATTTTCCAGAGACATAAATTTATCAAAAGAGATTGAGATTGTGCAGCGATTGCCCCACTTTGTAACACTTTTTATATCTCCGTGTACGACTGCGTTATAAATTTCAAGAGACGGGCAACATTCGCACACTATAATTCTATCACCATAAAATTCGACTTTTTTTACCTCAATTTCAAGGTAATCAATAGCTCCGCTCTTGATTGTAAGTACTTGCATGATTTTAATATTTAAATTATTTAATAGCTCGTATACAATGGTTTGACCCATTGCGGCCGTAAATTCTCACAACGCACCCGCCTATTTTCGCGAACCTTTTGACAAGAATTTCCGCTTCGGCAATAGCCTCTTCCAAGCTTTGGAAGTCATCTAAATCGAACCTTTTTAAGAACTTTGCATCTTTCATTTTACTAAAATATTTAAAATTAAATCTTATTTGTAAATTATTTCATAAATCACGGGGTCGGCAGAAAGAAGATAATTTATATCCATCTCATCAGAGTCGCCGCACTCTATATATATATCGCACAACATTTGCCACACGGCGGCCGCCCGATGTCTGCGATATGCTGCTTTCCTATTATCCGCTGCAACGCCGAAAAGTTCGAAGTCACGAAGACAGCTGTAAAATTGGCCGTTAATTATCATTTTCATTTCTCATCAAAAATTAAAACTTGTTTGTCTCGTTCGGACAATGCAAAGGTACAACGATTTTTGATAACTACAAATTTTTTTTGCACTTTTTTCGAGTTTTTTTCATCCTTTTCCTTTTGTCCTTGATTTTCAAACAATTACGATAGCGTTTGTATTTTTCCCTTTGCGTATATATAAGTTCACGCGCGCGTTATTTACAACTTTCAGCAGTCGCAATCTTAATTGCTATTGCGCGATCTTAATTTATAGCGCACCTTTGCACTATCAAATTTATAGCATTATGATAGCTAAATTTCTACACGCAGCGACTAAATTTTTCGCGACGCACGTCCTTCGGCTACTTGCAACCGCCGCCCTCGTGGCCCTTGCCCTCCACTGGAAAGAGGGCGGAGTATTTCCCCTCGCCCTTGCTGTGCTCTTGTGGACTGCGTGAATTTTTAGAGCACTTGCAGGACGCGCCCGGCAAAGGGCCGTGAATTTTTAGACCTTGCCCGGAACGGGGCATGAATTTTCAGACGCCAAGCGGCTGACGTGAATTTTTAGGCCGTGTGAATTTTTATAAACAAAACGATTAAAATGAAAACAAGCAAAATTTTTCGGGAAAAAAGTCTTGAGGAACTCCACGCAAGCCACTTCTATAAGTTGCGGAAAACCTCACAAAACACAATGATTGAGTACGTGGTCAGATACGACTACAACGGGCGTTTCGCAGTGCGCTGCGCAGGCGTCAACGCAAACGGGGTTCCTTTCGTGGGTTCGGCGCAGAACGACGGGCGTTACTTCTTCCAGGTAGACACCTGCGACACTTTCGAGCAAGCGCAGGAGCACCCCGAAGAGTTGTACTCCGACATGATGCTTGCAATAGGGGCAAGGCGGAGGAACAAATAATTTTTAGGACGTGAATTTTTAGTAAACACAACAAAAATAACAACGCAATGAAAAAGTTTAATATCAGCGCGTTCTGCGCAAAGAAGTCGGACCCCGTGCCGTCCAAATTTTGGGGAATAAGCTACAAGGACGGCAAAATGATAGCATCGAACACGCTTGTGCTTGCATCCGTCAAAGCGGATTATCCGGCGGAATACGAGGGCGGCATATATGCCGGAGACGTACGGATTTTCGATGAAACCATCCCTGCCGAAATGGTATTGGAGCAAGGACGCGCCAAAACGCTTGCAGTATCGTTACCTATTGCGGAACTTAAGGCCGCCTGCAAAGTCTGCCGTGATAGCGGCAAAGCAATGGGCGCGGTGGAATTTGTCGCCATCCCTTTCGGGGACAATCAAAAATTGCTTTTCAAACGCACTCTTCTGTCAAAGATTCTCACCGCCTGCGAATGTTTCGGCATCAAGGAAATGCATATATCAGAATCGAGGCCGTATTCTTCCGCATATCTGACAGACGGCAACGGCAACGAGTTCGCTATCATGCCGGCCTATCCGGCATTCGCCTATGTTGACCTTTCCGGACGAATCCACGATTATCCTTTTCTCATTGACGATTTGATAAGGCAGGCGGAGATTGCGCTCAAAGACGCGGGGAAGCCGCAGGAGCAAGCGAAAGCGGCGTCACATCTGATTAGTCTCAAATTCATAAAATCCCGTCTTGCTTAGACGAAAGAAAGGGGTTTCCGAACTGGAAGCCCCTTTCTTTGAAATAAGGCCTATTTTAGGCGCGCCAACGGGATAGGATGATAAGTTATACCAAAAGGTTCTTTACCGCGCCAAAAACGGCATCAAAACAGCAAATACGGCTATTTACGGATTATGTTTCGCTTGTATGTTTCACAGATATGCCCGTATTTCCATTCGGGATTGAGTTCGCAGCCCAAGCATTTGCCGTCTGCCGAATATTCGGACATCTGCCCGAAAAGGCAGGTGTCGCAGGTGTCGGGGATTTTCGAATCTTCCCTCTCCTTGATTTTCCGGCCTATCCAGACGGACAAGTTCAAGCCTGCAACGAATGTCGTCACCAAAGCCGCGGGGAACCACAGCCAAGAGAGGGCCACGGCCCACGAGACGAGGCCGAGAATTTTCAGAACCAAAGCGGCCGTCACCCAAAGGACGTATGCCGCATAACCGATTTTCCTCATAGTGAATTTTTGAAATGTTTTTCGTACTCCTCATATTTCTCACCGAATGCGCCATCCACCAGGAGCAGGTCTCCGGCGCGGTAATAGGAGTATACTATCGTTGTGTAGTGCATCCCGAAAAGCTCCGCAATCTCCACGTAGGTCATGCAGGTGTTCTCCCGGAGAATCCGCACGGACATCATCCGCACGTCAGCGTACTTTCGCTTGTGAGACCTGTTCTGGTAGTTGGCCAAGGGCGCGCCGAACACCTCCATGCAGGCGGAGTCCAACGCCCCCACGATAATTTTTAGTTCCTTTTCGCTGACCATAATTTTTAGACTTTTTTCAGAACGGCAGGTCATCTTTCTCCGCGTCCTGCGGCGCGGAATTGCCGCCCCCGAACTCCTTAGTCTTGAGGTTGCCGAGGTAGATTGTCTCCCGATTCTCCTTATCGTAGATGGAGACGGAGTGCGTGTTGCCGTACTCGTCTTCGCCGTTCTTGTTCGGGACGATGTCGATGAAGATGCACTTGTCCCCTTTCTTCGTTTCCCCAATCAACCGCTTCGGTATCTTGGTGAGGTTGATTAACCCTGTCAGTTTTGTTGCCATAAATTATTGTTTGACATATCGTTTCTCTATCCACCGCTTCGCCATCGGAAAGTCCAACTGGCGCGTGCGCATCACGAAAGACACCGCGTTCTCTCTCGCACCGCATCGGAAGCAGCCGAAAATCTGATATTTCGGACTTGTATACGCAACATTCTTCTTGCCGCAGAACGGGCAGTCGCAGATGTAGTTCTCGCCACGGAATTCCGCCGGAAGCGTGTCGCAGACGATTTCTTCTATCCGTGCATGCCTGCACAGCTCCCTCGCCGCGCCGATTTCGCCGTCCTCACGGAATTCATATCCGCGCGCCTCCGCTATGCTGCGGCAGTAGCCGTAATCCGTCCCGGCAGGGATTGCCCCGTCCACGGGATAATACACGTTGTCCATTATCCACTTGTGCAGCTGCTCATCGTTCGTCACCGAATTGATGTAGTTGCCATATCTGTATATTCTTATCTTCATTTGATTCTCTCCGCAAATTCCCTGCTTTCTATCTCCAACGGCTGAAGATAATCAGCCGCCGTGTCGAGTACGTAGTCTTTAGCATCTTCATATCCGTTCTTGATTGCGCACACGGTTATCGCCGACAGGTGCTTCCGCCCATCCTCGTCCGTGTTGACCGCCAAGAAGCCCTCGCCGCGTCTGCGCACCACGAGCATGTAGTCGCACCTGCGCATCATCCACGTGACCAGCTTTATCAGCAAATCAAACATGCCTTTCCTCCTTTGTCACGCCGTCCCCGTTCCCCTCTATCGTCCCGTTCGCTTTCCGCTTCGCGAGCTTCTCAAGATTGAACTTCGCCACCTCCTCAAGTGAGTAGCCCATGGATGCCGCCATGCCTGCTACGCCCCACAGGATGTCCCCGAGTTCAAGTATCACCCCGAGGTCGAAGTCCATCTCCTCGCGCGTCTCCATCACTGAAGAATTGATGAGGTTGTCGCTGAACTTCAGCCTCCCTTTCCTTATCGCCTTAGCGAACTTCCCTTGCAGTTCCCCGGCCTCCGATGCTATCTCAAGCATCATGTAAAGATGATTGTCGCAACTGTCCATCCTCGTGGACATCGCCTGCGTTTGATAATCATTCAACTCCATTGTATTCCTTTTTCAGTTGTTCTATTCTCCTGTTGTTCTTTTCAAGTATCCGCATCCCCGTCCTTGTCGTGGAATGCTCCCAACGCTCGTGGCAGTGTTCGCAGAGGATGTTCACGTTCCTCGGGTCATGGGCCATCCTCGCATCCGCGCCACGGCTGATGATGTGGCTCACGTTGTAGGCACTCGGAGTCCGTATCGGCCTGCGGCATTCCTCGCAGATGAGCGGCAGGCGCGAAAGGCAGAAGCGGTAGAACTTGTGGTTTCCCACCGCATCGTTCTTCCCGAACCGCTCTTTCTGCACCTCCACACGGAGCGCGTGCGACATCGGAAGCCGCTCATCAATCAAAGGCTCATAACCGCGTTCCACGGCATAGCCGTATTCCTCCCGTGTCTCTATCATTTGATGCCGTTGAAATAATCCCTCTCCCAACGCTCGCGTTCCGCCTTGGGGACTTTCGCCTCCTCGGGGAAACCCTCGAACCAATGGTCGATATTGATTCTCCGGGCTTTTTTCTTCCCCAAAGCAATACCGTACAGCATTTGCATGTCATAATCGTACCATTTGAGAAACGAATCAAAATCTATCCCGTTGTCTACGACATAACGCAATTCCCAGTTCGACAGGAAGAGGTCTACGACATCGAATGTGCAATAGCCATCGTCCATCCACTCTCCGTCAGTCTCCCACATCTCGTTCAGTTTCTCCACGTATGCCTTGCACGCGGCAGAGTACATCAACTGTAAACTTGTCATATCTTCGGATAATCCAATATCTGATAAAAATTCTCCGCAGCGTACTGGACGGCCCATTCTATCACCTCGTTTGCCTCCGCGCTGTCGAGTTCCTCGAAGTCCTTGTAACCCACTCTCCACTTCCCGTCAATCCTTTCCTCACGTGCGAAGAGTGGGCACTGCCGCTTCATCCATTCGTAGGTCTGCTCTTTCGTGTATCTCTCCCCGTACTCCTGCATCAACATCCCCTGCATCTCCGGCACGACATACCCGAAGAAGTAGTTGGTGACCTTGTCGCTCGGCTCAGCGGCGAGTATCTCCGCACGCAGGATTATGCCTTTCCCTTTGTGCAGGGAACAGAAGTCCTCCAGCGCCTCCATGGGGAGGTCGAGCCTGCCATCGTCTCCGATTCTACCGATTACTGTCTTTCTTCGCAGGCGCATTGATGTCAAGTTCTATTCCGCAATCTGCTATCAGATGCTGCATTTCATGTACATAACGGATTCGGGCTGTGAAGTCGTTGGCATGTCTGAACATCTCGATGTCCCATCCTGCCGGAACTTGTCTTGCCGACACGAACTCCGGGCCATGTTCCCATGTATAAACTCCGTCCCGATAGTTGGAGAATCCGCCCAACCACCCGGAAGTCAGCGGCACGGGCGTGAAGAACCCGGCATAGTCAAAGGATGAAAGAGAAACCCTCATCAGCTGGTTGTAGTTGCCGCTGTGGTAGACCCAGTCCCCGATTCTCAATTCTTCCGGTTTCATAAATCAATCTCGCTTATGATTTCAAAGTCAAATGTCGAGCCATACTTCTCGTTGAGGCAGTACAATATGTCCGCTATGGTCATGTACTTCATGTCAAGCTCCATGTCTATCGTGCTTCTCCCGAAAGGACTTCTGAAACCGTCCACTCTATACATCTTGTGCGGACGGAATGTGAAAGGTATCCTGTTGTTCACAAGCACCGATGCCACCACATAGAGGTTAGTCGCATATACCGTATAAAGTTTCCGCATTTCTTCCTATCTCGGTTTTGATTATATGGAGCGCCTGCCGCGCCTGCCTTTCAGTGGGGAACAGATTCCCCGCCCTCTTGAGGTCATTGAGGGCAAGACTGTTCATCTTATTATCCACACTTATGGCCTCGACCTCCCAAAAGGCCGTCACGAACCACATCCTCATTTCGCACCCTCCTCAAGAAAAGCGCGCACCCTCAAGAAATGCGCCTTTATTTCACCCTTTGAGCGCATTTTTCCGCTGATGCCCTCAAGACGCACATTGTCCTTGGAGTACAAGGTGGAGAGAAAATCCGTCCCGTAAGAAGCGAAAGAGAGGCTCCATATATAATTGTAGCCTTTCTCTTCGGCTTCGGCCTTGATGTCCCTGCACTCTTGAAAGAGCGCGGAAAGAAAAAAGAAATCAAACTGTTCCATGTGCTTTGTTGTTTTAAAGTGTTGCAAAGATAAGTATAATATTCCACATTCGCAATAGTGTAGGGAAAGATTCTACACCTCTATGCCTGCTTTCAGCCCGTCGGGGTGATAATACGTGACAACCGGGAAGTCTGTCGCCGTGCAGACCTCAATCTCTTCAACCTCCGCTTCCACGCGCCCGTACTCTTCCTCCGGCTGAAGATAAGTGGCAGGAATACGGGTGACGTTGCCGCTCACCCATACGGTAGCATACGCCCACATGTTTTCCGGAATGGCGACCTCAAAGATGTGGTGCGCACCCAGCTCATCCCATTCACGGTTCTCGATGAACGCAAGCATCCTGTCTCGCACGAGGCCGAAGATTAATTCTCTGTCTATTTGCATGTTTCTTGTTTTTGTTGGGACAAAGGTAAGCCAAATAAATGGAAATTCCAAGAATTATTTGCACTTTTTATCCCATTCGGTTGCACGCGTCACCACTTTGATTTCTATTCCGTGTATATAAAGCATCAGTTTGCGCTTTATCGGGAACTTCTGGTCTATCATGAACTTGCTTCCCTTGACATCCTCCACAACTGTCTCGCCGTCTTTGACATAGACGAAGTCAGCCTTATAGGTGCATTGCCTTTCCGCCAAGACTTGAACCTCCTTGTCTTTCGTCTTCAAATGCCTCGTTTCGGCCTTGTATTGGGCCGGGATGAGCAGATACTCCACCTGCCGTCTGAGGCCGCTGATTTGGCCCTCTGATTGACGATTCCGCAGGAAGATGAACCTGCTCCACTCGAGCTGGGAATCGAATACCCCCTCCGAGTTGGTTATCTTGTGGTTCCTGTATTTCCGCATATCAATTCCTGTGCGTATGGCAGATTTTCGATGAACCGGCAGAATTCCCCCCAATCCTCCTTGAGTTTGTGGTTGCATCGCTGCGCATAGATGCTCCGCAGTTGCAGGTAGTTTGTCGATACTCTCATGAACAGCTCTATGCCCTGCGGACAGTTGCTCAAGAGACGCATGAAATTCGCGTATGAGGGTTTTGCATTGTACTTTTCGGAAAGAGACTTCATTTGCGCAATGCTTTCTTCCGTGACATACTTGTTGAAGCACGCATCCATGTCCATCATCGCAAGCCGATGCATCTTGCTTGAGGAACAGACAATGTCTATCCAGTGATAGCGTTGCAATTCGGGGCTGATGTAATTGGGATATGTCAAGTCGAAACTCACCCGTATCCCGGAAAGGAACGTCTGATGTCCGCTTCCATTAGGCGTATTGGCCAATTTCACGGCCCTTTCCATAGACTTTCCGAATTCTTCCTCCGTATACTCCGGCGGAGCAAGCCTCATGGCGTTCCTGCATGCTATGATGCTTTCTCTGAGGTCATAGACCTTTACATTTTCAATCTTCAACATGTTTCTGTAAAAATTCTACAAGTTTGCGGCATAAGATGTTCACGCTTGCGGTCACGTTCTTGTCGTTGTTCGGGCGAATTTCCGGTTTGCCCTTGCCATAGTAGGCATCGAGCCAACGGCGTATCAATACGCGGCAAGCCGTGATGTCGGAATACATGCGGTATTCTCGCGGCGCGTTCCTGTAGGTGTCCTGCCATACGATTTCCGCGCATTGGCAAAGGATGCTAATCAGCACGGCGGATGCAAGCACCTCTTGCCGCTCCAAAGGTTCGAACGGGAAAAGATTCTCGACCTGTATCAGCGTTATCAGCAGGTCGTGTTCCATGTGCTTGTCGAAGTCATCCATCATGTCACACATATAGTCCGTCTGTTCGGGGCTGAAACACCGGAAAAAGGACTGGTTGAACCTGTCATAGCTGCGCAACCACTCGTTTTTCCATTTCAAACGGTTATGATGGCATTCCACCGGCTTGATATTGCGGCAGAACAATTGGTATGCCGCATCCATGATAATCAGCGGAAGCAACGGGGCGACCTCGTTGCCGTCCCGGCAATGCGCCGTAAGCCCTTTGGGCTTCAGATAAGCGTTGATTAAATCCTCAGTCTTCATCCCCATGTTCCTCAAAGTTAGCGAATCCCCCCGTGCCGACAAGGCGAATTGGAGAATCGAAGTTGCATTTCCCGTTCCTGTTTTTCCTTATCCACAAATCTATCGAGTTGTCTACAATGTCACCGTCCGAGGTGCGTGTGCGCTCAAGCATCAGCACCAAATCCGCGTCTTGCTCGATTGCCCCGCTGTCTCTCAAGTCGAACAGCTGCGGACTCCGCATTTCGCTCGCGCTTGCCCTGTTCAATTGGCAGAGCAGCAGAATCGGGATGTCGCACTCCTTTGCCACCGTCTTGAGTTTCCGCGTGAATTCCCCCAATGCCGTGGCCATGTTCTGCCGTTGATTAGTCACCGGTATTAATCCCAAATAGTCTATCACCGCAAAGCGGCAATGTCCGCTCTGGCACTCTATCCTTATCCGCTGACAGAGTTCGTCTATCCCGTTTGCCTTGTCGTTGATTACGAGGTTGTCATTGCACGTCTCCGCTACGGCCCTCTCGTAATCCGCCCACTCGAACCGTCTGGAATACAAGGCCGCCGGAGAAATGTATCCGGTGGAAAGAATCAGCCTCTGCACAAGTTCCTCCGCCGTCATCTCCAGCGAGAATATCATGCTTTTCTTCCCCGATTTCGAGGCGTGCAGGGCCATCTGGAGAGCTATTGTGGTGTTGTGCGTCACGATGTAGTCCTCGGTGACATAGCAATGGTCATCGTTGCTGACGTAGATGCACACGCATTCCATGTCGCCCACCTTTTCCGCTGATGTTATGAACCGTGAGCGGTCAGATGGACGCCATTTCTCGGCCTTGCGACGCAGATGGAACGGGCAAACAGTCATGCTCACCGCCACGTTGTACTCCGTTCCTTTCCCCTCTTCCGTCCGGTCATAGGCCTTGACGTAGGACAGGCCTCCGAGGGTGCGGACCAAGGACACCATGTCGTCTGCAAGCCTCCTGCTTGTAGTGCTGAACGAAGTCGCCCCGTCTGAGGCGGTGCCGTCCGTGTCCATCAGCCCCCTCAACAGCGAAAGTCGCTGTCCGACACTGCCGAGGAGGTATTCCCGCGGAATGAACTTGTCCCTTGAACGGACATCAAGCCCCAGTCTTCTGATTCTCCGTGCGAACCCGTCTTTGCCGCCCTTTCTTTTCTGCGCAATGACATAGGACGGGCAGGCAGGGGATGAGTTCTTGTGAAATTCGTAGCCGTCCGGCAGACGGCCGCTTGCCCTCGTTATCATCTCAACGTCCATGAGAGGGTTTGAAATGCTTACGGCGTTGCCGCAAAGGTAGCCGTCTCCTATCAGCAGGCCCAAAAGATAGGGGTCTATCGGGAGTTGCCGTTCAGCGAACTCCACGGGGGCGACTTTCGGAATCCGGTATTTCGACAGTGGCTTCCTGTTGCTCGCCGCCCTTGACGGAGTGAGTTTCGTCTTCAAGCCCCTGCGCATCATTTCTTTCAACGTCAATTCCTGCTCGCGGTGTCGGGACGAGGTGACATCCGTGACCGTCCATAGATGCTCCTCGTCACAAAGGACAGATGCCCCGTCATTCATTTCCACGCGGTAAACCGGACGCACCCCCTGCGGATACACGCCCAAGACATCCTGCGCACGCCCGTCGCGTCCAATCACCTTGTCGCCGACTTTCAGACTTCCCATTTCGCGCCATCCTTGAGGGGTGAGCACTTTCGTATGTATCGGCTGCGCCTTGCCCACGCTTGGGCGCGCCGCAAGTATCACCAGATTGCCGCCGTTGAACCCCCCGTAGGTGTAGAAGTCAAGCGTCCGTATCGAAGTGGGGATTCTGTTCGTCTCCCCCTTTTCGAGGCGTTCAGAAAGGGTATTAGCCACTTCTGTGGAAGTCTTGGCCATGTCATCCCTCAGACCATCTGCCGTCATCTTCGAGAAATCGCCGAACATGCGGCATATTTCCGAGCAAGGCATCCCGCCGTTTATCCGTTGCAGGGCATCAACGGCTGTAATGTATGCCGCCCGTCTGACGCAGGTGTCAACCATTGCCCCTATGAGGCCCTGCAACCCCATCTCTCCATATTCCGGCGTCTCATCTATTATCGTGGAGAGGAAGTAGGAACGGTTGACGCGAGGAAGCACCGTGGTCAAATCTATGTTCTCTCCGGAATTATACATGTCGATTATGGTCTCCCATATCTTCCGGTTCTCCTCATGCGTGAACATGTCAGCTTTTATGCTTCTCATCACACGCCCGATGGTGGATTGGTCTCCAATCATGGTTGCGAGCAACTTCGTCTCCAATTTTGACGTGTCCGGCATAGGAAAGTCTGATATCGCAAGCGTCTGTTTCATTTCTTCAGTATTACGGTTCTGTAATATTCCTCGGTCACGCCCATTTCCTCCCATATCTTCTTCTTGGGGAGGGGGGCGGCGGCTGTCCGGGGGGTAGGGTTGCTTCCGCTGTTTCTATTGTTGTTTGCCCATGTCGCGAGGCGGCGGCTTATCTCGAAGCATCCGCTTTTCTTCTTCGATATTTCCCACTTCAGATTCTTGCCCGAAGCCTCACCCCAATAGAAGACGAAATCATCTATCATCTTCTGGCCGTATTTGTCAATATAAGGCTCACAGGCTTTGCGCAGACTTTCCCGTTTTGCCTGAATTATCTCCTCATCCGTCAATTTTCTTTCTATATTATCCTTTAGGATAATATCTTTCTTAATAATATTATTATTATTATATACATTGGCCCTTTCATCCAATGGATTGGCCCTTTCGGCCAATGTGTTGGCCCTTTTAGAACCTCCGTCTGGCAATTCCTCTTCATTCTCAAATAACGAACGTCCGGAATCCGTGAGAGAATACCACGAAGCCTTATATGTAAAATCCTTAGCATAATCCCCCTTTATAAGATAACCTCCGCCAATAAGGGAATCTATTGTATTGCGAATCTTTTTGTCCGTCAAGTACGGGAATACGGAAAGGATGTTCTTCCGGCTCGAATAGCTCCACACCCTACCGTCCTTGACCATGTCGGGATTCTCTCTGTTGGTCTGATGCCAATAGTAGAAATGCTGAAGCAGGAGGGCCTCTTCGAGACCTACCTTGGCAGCGAGTTCCACGCTGAATGAATGTGTCGTATAATTCATGCTGATAAAAATAACCCTTGAACAACGCCACAACTCATTGTCCAAGGGTTGGCTACTTTGACGTAGTTTATATCTTGCGCTTGCAGGCTGTGGACTGCTTGCGGATTTGGCTCTTATAAAGAGGCCGTACTCCGGCCTCACAAAGCAATGGAAAACTTCTTGATTCCCGACTGCAAAGATAAGTAGAATTTTCTATTCATGCAATAGGCAAAAAAAGAAAATAAATTTGGAAATGCCAAAATTTGTTTGTACTTTTGCAAGACAAATCGGAACAAATATGTTGAGACTTAAAGAAGCGTTTGCGAGGGCGCGCGACTTGTCCCTCGTGCGGAGGAAAAAAGACTTCGCGTTAGAATTATGGCCGGATTCTTCATTGGGCGCGGCTTATACTAACTTCTCGAACCTTGAGGACGGGAAGACGCAGAAGATAAAGATAGAGGCCGTTCCGCTGATATGCGAAAGGCTCGGATGCACGCCGGAATATCTCTTTGGCATGTCCGAAATCCCCTCAAGGGAGGAAAGCAAGGCTCAGCTGAAAGAACTGGCGAAACAGATGATTGAAATCATAGACAAACTATAAACTATAATATCATTATGAATACTGAAACTAAAATGGGCGTGTATGAACTCGCCAACAATGTCACCGCCGAACAGATTAAGGCCGTATTTTTCGACCAAGACGCTCTCCGTGAGCCGTCATACAAACTCTGTCAGCTTAATGTCCGTGGACAGCGGTACTACTATGTAGCGGACAGCGAGGGCGTGGAACTCTACCCGTCAGTCACCACTATTCTGAAGAAAGTGATGCCGGAGAACAAGATTCTCACAGACTGGAAAGTTGCCCTTGGAAAGGACGCGGCGGAAGCATACACGATGGAAAGGGCGAGGTTCGGTTCGTTTGTCCATGGGCAACTCCAATCGCTGATGATTGAGAGGAGGTACAATCTTGACATGATGCGTGAAACTCTGTCCAAATATGCAGAGCGTGAAAACCTGCCGTTATCTTTCGTTGAGGAACATCTTGACGAGGCGAAATACGACATGCTCTCATTCGCGAAATGGATGAGGGAATATGACGTGCGTCCCCTTGCCGTGGAGATAGCCCTTTATCATCCTTTGCTCAAATACGCCGGTATGCTCGACTGCGTATGCTCAATGCGCAAATATCCCATAGGGGACAAGCACGGGGATGAAAGAGTTGTTGCGATTGTGGACTTCAAGACGACCACAAAGGATTTCCGTGACGAACACGCAATTCAGTTGGGCCTCTACCGAGACATGTGGAACTTGTCTTTCCCGGATGTGCCGATAACGGAAATCGGCAACGTGTCTCCGAAAGCGTGGTGGAACACCGCACGCAAGCAGGTGTCCTACAACTTCGAGTGGCAGACTGATAACGAAGTTCTGAAACAGATTCCTTATCTGCTCGAACTCTATAAGCTGCTCCCCGAGGAGACAAGGAAAATCGCCGTCTGCGGCGGCATGGTAGACTTGTCCGATGATGTTGACAAGAACGTGGCCGTGCTCACCATGGAGGAACTTGTCAAAAAGGGCAACGAGAAAATGAGCGAAGATGCGGCGGTGGATGACACTCCGTTGTTTTAGTGGCCATGGGCGGCAGAATCAAGAACAACGAGAGGCCGAAGCGGCTTCCGTTGCCGATAATAGGCCACATAAAGTGCGGAATGAAGTCTGACAGGGGATATCCCATGTCCACGGACTATTTCGTGGCGACAGGCAAATATTCGCGCCTTTTCGATGAGGCCTATGGCGCAAAACCCGATGTCATACAGATTGTGTTCCCGTCTGACGATGCGGACATGGTGTGCCGGGAGGAATACGAGTTCCGGGACGAAGCAGGCAAACTCGTGGCCTCGGGGGATGGAGAGACGTTCAAGGTGTGGTCTACCAAGACATCCACTTATGCCGTGTTCACAACGGAGCAGTATCCCGACATCATGGACATGGTTTCAAGCAGGCATCCGAAATGCCAGTGGAAAGTCACTCTGACGCTGAATTTCATCATCCCGAAAATCCGTGGAGTGATGGGCGTGTGGCAGTTCCAGACGAAAGGCGTGGCATCAACGATACCGCAGATACGGGACTACTTCGATGAGTTCTACGAACAGCAGGGGAAAGTCAGCGGCGTCATATTTGACCTGTCGGTGATAATGGCGAAATCCCAGAAACCCGGGCAGAGCAGCAAGTATCCAGTGGTCTCCCTCATTGCCAACGAGAGCAGGGAGAATCTTGAGATGGCACAGGAATGCCGCAAACCGATAATGATAGGAGAATGAAATGCATATATTATAACGGAGGCTATTGCAGCCTGTCGAAAAACCTTGACGGAATCAACATGACGTGCAACGAACAGGCCGGGTGTCCCGACCGCCGATGGAACGGGGATGAAGTCGATTGGGAATCACTGAAAGTTCAGAAAGGGAGGACGGACAAATGAAGAAAGTGTCAGAGCCGATAATGATGTACGCCCCGATGGCCGGCGTGCTTGAAGACCTTGCAAGCGCAATCTACCACCAACTGTCCACGCAAACAGGCATCCGATATGACTATCTTTGCCAGAACTCCCAATTGAGAATCAACCTCGACAAGAAAGGGCCGACCGTGAAAATAGAGGTAATCCCGGTGTGCCGTGGGAATATGAGGGAGAAGCGTGTTGCGGACTTCATCGAGATGCTCCGCCGGGGACGCGAGCGTTCAGAAATGCCACGTGAACCCGAAGCCGACATATCCGCCGAAGCCGGGGACTGACCCGGCAGGGAGCACCACCCCCACCCCGGCCTGCAAGCCGTAGTCGAATTTCCGCCATTCTTTCCGGATGGCGGTTTTCGTTATCGTCTTGGGATAGACATACAGGCTGTCGAGATTCGGCTCGTATCCCGAAACCCATGCCCGATAATCTTCTTCCTCATAGTATTTCTGAACCTTGGGGAGATATACCGTGTCCCCCCTCACGATTGTGTCGTTCCGGGACACCTTTATCGTGTCTCTCCGTATTTTGATGACATCACGATAGGCGGGCGTATGGACGCGCAAAGTGTCACGGATGATAACTTCTATCACTTCGGGCTTCATGGCCTCCAATTCGGCCTTAAAATGCCGTTTTAAGGGAAAATAAGAGCCGAGTGCCCCTGCCCAAATACACAAAAGGGCGAAAACAAGAGATTTCGCCCCATTCCCGATGCTTGTTTTACTCATCAATGAGCTTTTTGACCCAGCCTTTGACTGTCGGATAGGCGGCATCTATCAGCACCGCCACGCCAAAGGCTATCACATACTGTCTCATCCACAGCAGATAGCCCAACGAACCTATCGCCCCTATGAGGGCGAGGAACGAGCCGAAAAAATAAAGCAACTTCTTCATGTCAGTTCTTGTTTATTGTTGTTGTCTGATGCCGTTGTCTTCCCTGTCCGTCCTTGTAGCCCAAATGAAGCCACTCGGTCTTTCCGTTCCTCTCGATTATGCACTGGTCATACGCCTTGCCTTGCAGCCATCCTACCGCGAACCTGACGAACCCGTGAAAGTCGTCGGTCTGCAAATCCGCCGCATAGCCGCAAAGGTGCGCACTTGTCATGCTGCCCCCCACTTTCTTGTTGAGTTCCGGACACCGGTAGCCGCTCGTGACCCTTATCGGCTTCCCCCACGCATCCCTCAAAGGCTGCAACAGATTGTCGCACAACTCGTTGATATGCTCAACGACTTCGGGGGACGGGATATTGTCAATCCCGTCCCTCTCCGCCGTGGCACTGAACGTCAGTTCTTTGAGAGAGAAATTCTTACTCATTCCCGAGAACGGAATCAGCAATCGCCTTGCATTCAATCACATAGGCCTCATGCTCGGCCTTGTCCTCCGCATTGTTCTCCCTGTCGAATGCAAGTGTGACCTCGTCATAGATGTCATACTTCAGACGCACGAGGGCTTCGACAATCCGTTTACGTGTCACTTCCGGCACGAGCACTTCCTCGTACTCATACTTGACACCCTGCTCCTTGCCGTCTGCGTCCATGTCCGCAACTTCTTCGATGTTGTAGCGGACCACATAGTTTTCCGCGTCCCACCTCTCCACGACCGCAGGACGCGCTTTGCTTGATGATTTTCCCATTTCCTTTTTCATTTATCGTTTTTTTCAAATGTCCCGAATCACAATACTTGAGCCATCCGTAATAGCTGCCCATGGCATTCTGCTTCTCTTTTTCCGTCATGCCTTTCCGGTTGCAAGATACGATTTTTCTGAATATGTTCCTCTTCGTGCGCTTCCGCAACCTCGTGTGGGTGTGGTAGAAGACGTATCCGAGGAAGTCTATCCCACGGGCATCAACTTGAAAAATCTGCCAGTTGCCTTTTATGGTCAGCTTCAGCTCCTTTTCCGTGTATTCCCTTATGTCCCCGAAAAGGGTGCGGAGATATTCCTTGTCCCCCAATACTACCATGTCATCCGCATAACGGAAATAATGTTTCACCCCTTTCGCCTCTTTCATCCAGTGGTCGAAGTCCGACAGGTATACATTGGCCAGATACTGGCTCAGATAGTTCCCTATCGGCAGCCCGGGAGAACTGTCTATCACTTCGTCAAGGACGCGCAACAGACGCGCGTCTCCTATCTTCTTCCGGATTTTTGTTTTCATTATGTCATGGTCTACGGACGGATAGTATTTCTTGATGTCCCATTTCAGACAGTATTCCGTCCCCTCGACGTCTCTCAACGCCCTTTTTACGGCCTTGACCCCGGCATGTATCCCCCGGCCCTTTATGCAGGCGTATGTGCAGCTCGCGAACGTGCTCACCCATATCGGCTCAAGGACATTCATGATGGCATGATGCGCAATCCTGTCAGGGAAATACGGAAGTTTGAATATCTCCCTTTCCTTGGGGTCATGAATCAAGAACGTCCTGTAAGGTGATGTCCGGTATGTCCCCTCTCGCAGCCAACGTTGCAGCTTCTCAAGGTTCTGCATCTTGTTCCTGTCATGGATGCGTATTCCCCATCTGCATCTTTTGCCCTTTCTCGCCTTTTCATCCGCAAGGAGAAGATTCTCCATGCTTGCAATCCGGGCCATGAGATTGTCGTGTCTCTTCATCGTGTTGGCATAATTAATCTGACTTTCATCCTCGCTACTAATCCGATTTGCCCGTGTCGTGCTTTTTTACCAAGAGGTAGGGTTTCCAAGTGCACGGCTTTTTTCATCCCGTTGTAATTGTTCATATGCTTTCAGAGACGGGAACCGATATTCGCATTCGTATTCGCAGGCGCATTATTCGAATTGACGCACGCGATACCCGCATTCGCGCCATTATTCGCACTGCCGCCGACGTTCGCACCGCGCACTGTGGACAACCTTTTCTTCATCATTCGAACCTCATCGCGCCTCTCGACAGCCTGCGCAAGGTCACTTTCCGTGGGAACTTCCCGAGTTCGGCCAGCTTGTCAAGGACATAGAAGATTTCGGGAGACCCCGTCCACACCTTGAACGCCTCGCTGTCGGGGTCATCAAGGGTGGATTTTGCCTTGAACAGATACTTCCGTTTCCCGTCTTTTCCCATGATGTCGGGGAAATAGTCGATTACCCAGAACGTCCTGTCGACAAGGTCGGACTGACGCTTCACGGGACAGGAGAAATTCTTGCGCTCCCTGTCGGTGTCCAACCCGAGGCAGGCGAGTGAGCCGTCATCTCCGTCTTCAAACTTTATGTTTTTATCCATATATCGTGATTTTTAACCTGCCCGACGGGAGCCGGGCAGGGATTGTCGTTTGACGTTATTTTTGCCAACAGAGACGGGAACCGATACCCGCAAACGTATTCGCAGGCGCACTATCCGAATAGACGCACGCGAGACCCGCAGTCGCGCCATCAGACGCACCGCCGCCGACGCTCGCACCGTAGGTGACACCAGAATCATGGTTCTCGTAGCTATGGTCGCAGAAGTAGGTGGAAGCACTGCCTGTAACGTCTCTTGCAAGGATGTCGCCGTAGTTCCTCTGCGCCTGCGCCATGGACTGCATGCTGCCGATAATGGTCTTCATATATCCGTTTGCTCCTGCCGATTCCCCTACCTTGACATAGGAATCATTGAGGACACTTGCATATTGTGCCCGTGTCCTTGACATGTAATAAGCCTGCTTCGTGCCGTCTCCCACTCCAATAAATCCGTCAGACCATTTCCAGATGTGTCCGAAAGGATTCTCGATACCGCGATAAGACGGCACACTCTCTGAATGTTCGCTGCCGTAAGCCGCCGCCTGCGCTTCAGATAGAGTGAATGTCTTGACCCCCGTCTGATTCCCGAGGGAGTTGGTGAATCCGCACGGGACAATCGGGTTAAAAGAATTGTATTTATTCCAATTCGAGAAGTTCACGACTCCGCTTCCAAGGCCGCCCTGGTGATACCCCGAGGCATCGAGCGTTCCGTTGAACGCTTTCTGCGAGTTCAGCGTGGCATACTCAATTGCGAACAGCCAGAAGATGTCCGTGTGTATATTGAAGTCGTAGCATCCCCAGTTTGTGCCCCTGTTGCGCCCGTAGGTACGGAAATTCGTCAAGGATATGGCCGTGGCCGGCAAGCCGAGGAGCGAGCGGTAAGTGCCATCCCAATCCGCCGTGTTGTTGCCGCCACGGTACTTTGCCGATGCGTTCACCACGGAAGACAGGATGTTGTTGTCGCGGTCGAGAGTGGCCTCGTAAGCGGACACGAGATAGCGCGGCACGAGGAACGCCCCCTCAAACGGATAGAGGGAAATCTCCACGTCCATATAGCCTTGGGCCGCATTGAGCGTTGTCCTGCGGTAATGGGCTGGCACTTCCACCATCACCTGCCCGTCTGTTCCGTCAAGGCGCGCCGCCGAGCCGTCCGCTTTCTTGGTGGAATCGTATGCCCCGAGATAATACTTCACGTTGCCGGCATCGTCAGCCACGCACCTGCGCATGAGGCTCTGCACCGGCAAGTCCCTGTGGAGCGAATTTTCCCCGATTCTTGAGAGGTCGGGGGAAGCGTCATTGTAATGGTGACGCACGCCGTAGATGTCCGTGTTCTTGTAGTAGGACACCACCTGCTTGCGCCATGCGCCGTCCCACACGAAAAGCGCGAACTCCCCGTCCATGATGGAGAAGCCCCCGAAGCTCTGGTAGACCCCGGCCTCGCTCGCCATGAAGATTATCTTCTCATCACCCGGGGTGTACGTGTCACCGGGGGACACAAGTCCCCCGAACTGATAGCCTTTGCCCAACTCCGCCACCATTCGATTCAGCGTGTTGTTCATCGCCGTTCCCGTGATTTTCTGTTCCGTGTTCTCGTAGACGTTGGAGTTTATGTACTCCACAAGTCCTGAATACTCTGCCATAATCCTATGAGTTTTTATTGTTGTTGTCTATGATTACTTCCAGTTCCCCTTTCTTGATTCGCGCATCATATCCCTCGCGTACGGCGTTGGCCACCACCGCAAGTGTGGCGAATCCGAGGAGTTCCCCCACCGCGGTGAGGATGCTCGGCTCGATGTTGCCTATCGGGGGCACGATGAACCCCAAAACCAGAAGCACGATGCTCGTGCAAAGGCATACCCAGAACGATACGTTCCCGAGAAGCCGTTCCTTGATTATCTCGCTCATTTCTCCGCAGTATTTGTGAGGTTGGTCACATGGTAGCTGACGCTGCCGTTGATGTTCACGGAGAGTATCGCCTTGAGCAATTCGCCTCCGCCCGTGGTGGTATGCACTATCACCGTTGACAGGTTGACGAGTTCGTGGCTTATCACGTCCACCGTGTTGAACGTCACGCTCATGTCGCTGAAGTGTATGGTCGGGTTCGTGGCCATGAAAAGCGAGTTCACCGCAAGCGTGGTGAATCCTGCCGCCGCCGCCTGCTCCGCCGTCAAGTCGGCCGCCTCCAATGCCGAGATGGTGGTGGTGACCGTTATGGGCATCATGTCATACAGCAGGTTGAACACCGTTGTCGCCTCCACCTTGGTCGCGTCCCACGGGCCTGCATCCTTGTCTTCGGTGAAGACGTAGAGTTTGCCCTCGTAGCGTACGATGTCCCCCTGCGCATAGGCCGTGGCCGCGTGGAAATCCTCGAAGTCATCGACTTCCGATGTCTCCGACATCCCGTCAATTATGCCATAGAGAATGGCCGGCAGGGTACTCCCTGCATCGACCTGCGTCCCTTGCCCCTCTATGGTCTTATGGACAAGTTCTCTGATTTGTTGTTTCGTCATATCATCTATCCGTTATGTTGGTATAAGCTTTTCCGATTTTCTTCACCACGGTGTCCGTCTGGAACGTGCAGGACACTTCGGCATAATGGCCCTGCTCAAGCCACTCCACCTCCATCTCGAACTGCTCCACGCCGTATGTCCTGCCGACGCCGTCCGTAATCTTCACCACATCTGACATCCGAATCAAGCGCATCACATCACAGAGGTATTCTGGCGCGATGAACTTCATGCTGAACACCTTTTCGCTTATCTGCTTCGTTGGGAAGAAATATCCGTTCCGTTCCTCGCCCTCCTCCGTGAACGTGTATTCGGGCATTCCGATTTCCGTGTCAAGGTACAGGACATTCTTGTAGTAGACGTTCCCCTCATGTTCCTCATACGGAATCACTCCGCCCTCGTAGGCTTGGTTCTCCATGCTGTACCATTCCACCTTGACGTGGCGCGCGATGTCTTCGCGGCTTTCGGCAAGGAACACATCTGAATACACCTCGTAGTACCGTGTGCTTTCTCCTTGCGTGGCGAATTTCAGATGCAGGTAGTACAATCCGCGCGGCAAGTGGAATGACGATTGTGGGGTGGACGTGTCCGCAAGATAGGTGCATACGGATTTCGTGCCCGACCTCGTAATCTTCAGCCCGTTCAAGACAAGCAGGCCCTCCACGGGGAGTTCCGTGACGGCGAAAGCATTGCTGAACGCGCCCATATCATAAGAGGCGTTGTACGCCACTTCCTCCTCGTCACAACAAAGGCGGAATAATTGAGCTGATAACAGTTCCCATTCCCGGGAAGCCGTAGTGGGGGGCAAGGGGAAGAAAAAAGGCAGGAGGTAGTCGTTGGGGACGCGGTTTATGTACTTGTCTCCGTAGGCATACCACTTGCGGAAATCCTGTTCCTCAAGATTTTCGTAGAAAGGTATACAAGAAAGGTTGCTGTTCGTCTGCATAAATATATCTTCTAATCAGAGTAACCCTTTCTCTGCCACAAATATAACCATTTTTTCTAATCCAAGATTATGTCAGCACTTATCATCCCATCTTCGGGCGTGTATTCCGCGCTCACCCATTCTCCGCTCCCCAACGCCGTCTTGTACAGCCCCAGCTTGCCCACCTTTGATGCTTCGATAGGGAAACGGACGCTCTGCTTCCTTATCCGTTGCGTCCCGTGAACGTTCACCACGCCGCCGGACACGCTACCTGCGGTCGGGCCGTTGATATAGGCGTTGTCTCCGCCCATGTCGTAAGTCCAATACGCGAGTTCGAGGAAATAGAAAGACAGATAGGCATTCTGGAGCAGGAACTGCGTGGCCGGAATCGAGGGCGTGTCCAGGTTGTCTATCACCGCCAGTTGGCAATTCCCTTGGGCATCTGTCCCAATCAAGGCGAAACAGTCATCGCTCACGTTGTCGGGCGTGCTTATTATCAAATCTACGTCAGACATGAAATTGGCCGCCGTGGACTTCTGTGTCTTTCCGTTCTGCGCATGCCTGTTCTTGATGTCAATCGGCCACCCGTCAAAGACATCGCTGCTGTCGTCATTCCACCCGAACTCATATCTCTTATTGATGTCTTTTTTGTTGTAGGAAAACTCGTTGACACCGTAGTCCCACGTCTTCCGGGACATGGGGCTTCTGATGGCGGTGAGGTCTACCAACGGTGTCGTGGATGTATATGCTCCCCCGTTCTTGAACCATGATATGTGCTCTATCCGCAGCCGCTTCTGACCATCGATGAACCAATACAGCTGACAGGTGCTCTTGAGCATGTCGAATATCTGCCCCAAGGTTATCTTCCCTTTTCGCGCCGCTTGATTGTAGTAGGTCTTCTTCACGTTGGTGACTGGCGTGATGTAAAGTATGTTCTCTATCCAGTCGGGAATCGTCTCCACTGAACCGTACAGGAATTCACTATACTCGCTTGTTCCGGCAAAAGTGATTGTCGGGTCTATCTTCTTCAGAAGCACGTCTATCGCGCTCCAAAGGGGATAGGCATCCTTAAGCGTCCACTTGTCGGATAATCCCTCCATGTGGAGGCTGAACATCGGGATGGCCTCATACCAGAAAGACTGCGGTATCCACTTGTCCCAGCCGATTGGAATCATGTTCGCCCCCGTCTCCGGCTCGGGCTGCACATAGTACTTGCCGTCGCCGTTCACGCCCCATTCTGTCGGGGTATCCTGCACCTTTAGGCTCTGAACCAGATGAGTCTCTATCGGCAGGGTGTCGGGCTTCATCGCATAATGGTAATTGAGGTTCGTGCCTGCGATGTCGTCACTTCCGATGTCCACGACATCTCCGTAATGCACATTCGGGGTGTCCTTGTCGAAGAGAATCCGGGCGAAACAGAACTTGCGGTCAACCGTGGCTTCCCCTACGGTAGTTCCGGCGGTTCCGGATGCGGGGTATTGAACAATGTTCAAGTCCCCCAAGTTAGTAAGGTCATATTGCCCTGCCTCAAGATAATAAGTCGGAACGGTAGTCCCGTCCTTGGCATGTATTTGTTGTTTTATTCCCGTGGCCGTATTCGGGAAGTACTGGAACCAATATCCGTATTCATTCGTGAATTTCGTGGACGTGCCCTCATAGTTCGCCTGATAATCCCCGAGCCATGCCGTCAACATCCCCTCAATCTCCAGATGGAACGTAGCGAACTTGTTCTTTGCCACGAACCCCATGTTCCCGAGCGTGCCCCCGTCATTGACCTCCGAATTCGAATCGACCTCGTAGGACACGTTCCCTATGATGTTCGTGAGTTTGGAATCCCCTTGGAAATATATCTGGAGTATTGGACGCTTCAGCAGAGTGATGCTCTTTCTGACAGGAGCGAGGGCCACGAGGTCATATTCGTCATCCTTTCCGTTGATTATCTTGTCGTATTCGTCTGCGCTCGTCACCTTGACCTCACAGATGCCGTTGTCCGTGTCAAAGGTGCAGTCCGTCTTGTCAAATGTGCCAGTGGCAAGGAGCGTGCCGGAATCCGTCTTGACCTCAACCTTGAACTCCGCGTCAATCGAAGCGGCATATATCGCATCATAATCATCCCCGAAGAACGTCAGCGAGAGGTCGAGTTTGGTGCGGTAATACATCTCACCGCTCTCCCTTTCCATGCTGATTTTGAAGTCCTCCGGATAGTTGGGGTGAGCATTGATGTCCACCCCGTTTATATAAACTATTATCTTACTCATTATGAGGTCTTTATGATACGTTTGTTATTTCCTTTGTATTCAATTCTTCCATTCGGCGTGGAGACGACCCTTGTTTCTCCTTGTTCTATCAGTCTCCGTATGCCGCGTTCCACGGCGGTGAGGTCGGTGTCCCTCCCCTCGAAGCCGCTGAAAGCAAGGCCGTACTTGTCGCTGAAATGGCTCTGTTCAAGGCTTTCAATGACGTTTGACTGACGGTTCAATCCGATGGAACGCAGGATGCTTTCCTGCAACAGGGACTGCCGGACGGAATCGTTGCGGATGACGTCCGTGACTTTGCTCACGCCGTACTTCTCCTCAAACGTACCCTTGTTCAATGACCGGATGACGTCCGTGACTTTGCTCACGCCGTACTTCTCCACGTTCCTTTTGTTGATGACACCGATTATCTCACCCCTCTCCACTCTGCGTGGCCGCCCGTCCTTGTCGCGCCCGAAGTCTATGTCGTTGCCGCTTGCGTGGCTGCCCCCGTAATTGAGGTATTCCACGCCGCCCTCTCCGTATTTCGTGGCGGTCATCTGCGCCGCCGTTACCTTTGCTGCCGCGAAACTGCCCCACATGGTCGCAATGGCGGCCAAAGCCAGCACCTGTCCGATGACGGGGAGAGCGGAATAGGATGCCCACAGATTGGCCGTGGCCGTAAGCAACGAACTCACCTGTGTCGCGCTGTTTATGGCCTCCTGTATCTTCTCCAGACGTTCTTTCTCGGCTATCGCGTCCTGCTCCAGCTTCAGTTTCTCCTCGTATTCCCTGCGCGCCAAGTCCACGTTGTTCGCATAGCCGTTGGCCCTGGCCTCCATTTCATAATCAAGGGCTGTCTTTGCCGCTTCGCTCTCCTTTTCCGCCGCCTCTACAGCCACTTCGGCCATCTCTATGCGCTTGTCCATCCACTCATCCATGTAATCGAAAGCCTGCTTCATGGAGTTTTGGAACGCGCTGATAAAGGTCTGCGCCTCGGCTGACAGCTCCTTATACACATTGCCGTAACCGTCTTTCTGGGTTTTTCCGAACAACAGTGTCCAGATGTCGAACTTGCTCCTCCTGCCTTTCTGCACCTTGGCTATGTTCTTGTCAAGTGCGGTTTGCAGATTGGCAAGTTCCGTCTCATATTGCGTCTGCGTCAACTCCCCGGTATCGTAGCGCATCTTCAGTAAGGCCTCTTGCAACTGCTCCTCCAGTTGAAGTTTCTCTATCATCAGCTGCTTGTACGTCTGTCCCTCCGTCTTGGCTTCCTTATAGGTGCCGTCCTCCAACGCCTTGTTCAGACGGGTACGGGACGCGAGCAAGGCGTTAGCGTTCTCTGCAAGGCTCGGGGCAAACTGTGCGGAGACGCTGTAATCATCGATGCTTTCCTCCGGCACGGCCTCTTGATAGTATTCCCGTATAATCTCCCCCCGTTTTTGAGCGGATTCACGAGTTAGGTTCTCGATTATGCCGTTGATGTACTTCTCATTATCTATCGTCAGCTGCCCCGTGGCCTTGTATTCCTCAAGGACTTTACGCATTTCAGCAATCTTCTGCTCATAGCTGATGTTGCTCAACGCCAGTTCCCTGTCCTTGTCGTCTTCAAGGAGACGCGCCTTGGATTCGACATATTCCCAATAGTAGTCCTTGAGCTTGTCGAGCTTCTCTTTCTCTTTCCCGGTGTTTATGATTTCATAATCCAGCCCCTCCGCCGGAAGATAATTGCGTATCTCCTGTATCTTCTTGTTGGTGTCATCCAGAGCGGCGTCAGCCTCCGCGATTTGCTTCCGATAGGCGGCCATCTGCTCCTCCACGGCCTTGATGTTGGTCAAGTAGAAAGCGTTGGCCGCATCTGTTTTCCCCTCATGCAGCAACTCGTTGTAAATCTTCAGTTGGGCGTTCCGCTTCTGCCCCGACTTGGTGAGTTCCTCATCCGCTTTCTGCCGCTCATGGTTCAAGTCGGCCATGGCCTGCTCCAGCTTCTCTATCTTGCTTATGTTCTCCTCGGCCTCGGAACGGGCCGCTAAGGTGTCTATGAGCTTCTGCACCGCCGCGTCAGCCTCCCCCGTCGCTATCTGTTCCGCCGTGATGTTCTTCAATTCCTCCGCATGCAGTTTCTTGAGCGCATTGGCCGCCTTGATGCGGTCTGCGAGTGTGCGGTTCTCCTCATCGCGCGCCACATTGTAAAGGGTGCGTGTCCGGGACAGGCTCTTCTCTATCGCCTTGTACGTCTCGAAATACTCCTCGGAAAGCTCCTTCTGGAGCTTTATGGCCTGTTTGGTGACCTCGTTGTCCTCCTCTTGCGCCTTGCGCTTGTTGTGGATAGCCCGCGCCAACCCCGGCAATACTGTGAGCACGCCAATCAACGCCGTCTGCCAAGAGAATACGGATTTCAGCGTCCCAAACAATGCTGTCTTGAATGAGCCGGTCTCCTCCCTCACCCTCTTGAACGCATCGGTAAATATGGGGACATTGTTCGATATGGCTATGAAGAACTGCGATGCCGAATTGGCGAGCGATGGCAGTTCCCTTATGATTTGCTGCGTGGAGAGGCTCAGACCGTTGAATGCCTTGGTATAGTCACCGACTGAAAGGGTATGCTTTCCCGTAGCCTCCTGCATCTGTTTCATCGTGGCCATGAGGGATGCCGCCTGCGCCTCCCACTTGCCGCCTATGGCGGTGTTGTTGCGCATCTCCGCACCCATGGCGTTCAGCACGTTCTTGATGAGGTTGTATTGGGCGTAAAGTTTGTTGTACGACCCCTCAAGGGCGGAATTGGCCGTCACCCCGTTCTTGTCGGCTATCGTCAACTGCCGTTGGGATGTCAACAAGGAGTTCACGTCCACCCCCGTCTCCCGTATCAGTTCGTCAAGGGACTGGTAGGCCTGCGACAAGCTTATGGATGACTGCGCGCCCGAAGCCTGTGTCTTTCTCAGCGAGGCCAATTGGGATTCCAACGTCGTCACGCTCTTTTGCAGCCGTTTGTTGGCCTCCGTCAACTGCTGTATCTGCGCCGCATACTGTGCCGTGGCATCTCGGTCGGGCTTCGATGAGCTTGATGTACCCGACAGCGCGTTCCCTACTGCGGCCGCCTCGGCTTTCACTTCCTGCAACATCGACAGCAGGCTTTTCTTCACCTGCTCGACCTGCGTTGTCAGACCGCTGAGACCGCTGCTTAAGTCGTCAGCGAATAAGTCTCTATAACTGATTGGATTGTCCATTATTTAGCCCTCCGTCTTCTTAATTTTGTCGTTTCGTTGTACTGCCGCGTCAACCGCTCGAAAGCGGTGTAAAATTCTGTCGTGGTGTATTGCTTTATGCCTCCGCCGAACTCCTTGGCCATGAGCAGGCACATGTCCTCGAACTGCTTGTCGAACCGTATCTCCTCGCTCTCCGGGCCTGCGAACCCTTTCGGGTTCTGCATCGCGTACATCTTGGCCGTCACGTCTTTTATCTGTTCCTCGTTGTCATCGCCGTTGACAATCGCCCCTATCTGCAAGACCGCCCTCTTCCGGAGCAAATCCACATAGTTCTTCTGTGATGCATCCTCGAAGATTGACGGGAAATATTGCATCAGATTGGAATCTATCCTGTCGCCCACCTCCTTTGCGATTGTGTCCAAGTCCTTTTTGGTGGCATCGTTTATCATCTGATAAAGTTCCTCAAGCCCGCTGTCGGAGTAGTCCGTCCACCGCTTCCCGTCCACGTTCTTCACGAGGCACAATGTGGCCTTGTTCCTCACATCCTGTTCCGTGGCCACGAGGTAGATGCACTGCCGCAGGTTGATGAGTTCTTGGTAGGCTTTCTTCGGGTCGTTCAGAAAGTTGATGACACGGGTTATATGCCTGTCTATATCGGCAATGGAATCCCCCACACCACCGGCCACAAGCAGGTGCTTGGAATAGCGGTGGAACTGCGTTATCGGCAAGTCCTCTATGGAATCATAGAAGACCAGTGTGTGCCCGTTGACCGTCTTGCTCACCATCTCACAACCGAACTGAAAAATGGCACAAATATCAGCCACCAATGAACACAAAACGCAAGCACCACGCAGATGGCCATGCCGAGCCAGAATGACTGGCAAAAGTCGCAGGTGAAGAGCTTGTGGAAGAACTCATTGGGTGCGCTCACTTGGAGTTTCTCAAGGATTCCCCACTTCACCGCAAGCGTGCGCAGGAACATCACCGCGCACGCGACCGCGAATATGTAACAGACGAACTCTATCATATGTCGTAACTTGTATTGAATGCCTTGTTGAATGAGCCGTCACCTACTTGGACGTCGATGTTCTCCAAGTCGTCAAGGGGATTGAAGTTCACCGCAACCACAGCGAGCTTGTCCGAATAGTTGGCCTTGAACGAGAATGACATCAAGTTCCGGTCGGGTTCGGACAGGCCGTTGAGAAGCAGGTCGCCCACGAAAAGGGAACGTATCGGAATCGGAGCATAGGCGTATCCGTCCCTCAAAGCGAGTATTTGGTTGTTGCTGTTGAAGAAATACACGCCCAAGTCCTTGATGCGTGTAAGGACTTTGAGGGCTTCTATTATCTCCTGCGGATAGCGTCTCAAGGCGAAAGACATCTTCACGGGTTTTATCCCCATCACGAGTTCTATGCCGTCAAGGGTGTCGTTTCCTCCGCCAAAGGTGCGTTCGTCTCCGCCCTCCGAAGTCGGGGATTCCACGTATGGGGTAATCGCGATTTTCGTGCTGTCAACAGCCGAAAGGAACTTCGTCCACGAAGCCTTGTCTGTTATGCAATTGTTTTTTTCGAACTTATTCCCGAGCCGTTGAAAGGCTATCTTCTGAACCTGCCCGTAGTTGACCTTACAATTGAGGTTCGGCAGGGACGGAATCACTTTTGGACAATCGAATACCATATCTTTCTGTTTTTATTGTTCTATGCAAGGTATGTATGCTTCAATGTAGCCGTCAATCCTCAATCCTGCATACGGGGACATCAGATATTGGTTGTCGGTGTGCGCATACGAATAATCCGAGAACACGTTCTGCGGTTTCTCATAAATCTTCGTTATGGCCATGTTCGAGAACCTCGTGGCCGCCAGAACGCCCAGAATTTGGCCCTTTATCTCCTCTGTGTTGCGTTCATCGAGCGGCAGCGACACTTTCCTTGTGTCATACCATACAATGAGCGAAAAAGGGCTTTTAATGAGCATTTTGTTTTTTCCCATCTCCTGTGGGTCTCGAAGCGTGAAGAATGCGAAATTTCCCAGTTCCGCGCACGGCATTATCTGTTCGTATTTCCCCCGTCCACGATACAGGTTCGCAGAGGTGAACTTGCGCCCCTCCTTGATGTCGGTGAGGCTTTCGCATATCCCGAACACATGGTCGAGCCACGGCAGCGCGTCCGCCAAGGCTTTCTGTATCTTGTAGACCTCCTTGTCGAAGAGTTTCGGGTTTGTCCGTGTCACTATCCTATCCATAGATGTATGATTTCATCAATTCTACAATCTTTTCCGTCAGCAGGGGCTTGAGTTTTTCCATCGATGTCTCCGAAAGTCCGAACGCCGCCTCATATTTCCCCATAATCTGAACCGCATAGGCGGTGTCTCCTTTTATGAGCATGGAATCATCCGAGAACTCTACGCCTATCTCGGAATGGAAACGTCCATTGATGTACAGGTTCGGTGCGTCAGCGTTCCGCGATGCGCCGCTCGGATATGTCAGCCCGGCTTTCCACTGCGCATATCTCTGCGCCCCCTGCGGCGTGTTGAAATAACCGCCTCTCGACTTCAAATCCTCCGAATAGTAGGGGCGTATGTCCTGCCCGTTCCTGTCCGTGCCCGAGAACAGCTGCTCCCGTTGCAGCGTGAGGACATCATCCCTGCGTTCTTCAAGAGAGACCCTTGCAAAGGCGTTCATCTGCCCCTGCAAGGATTCCATTTTGTCTATGAGGCCGTCAAGTGTCATATCGACTTGTATCTCACCCCTTTGTTGTGGCATCCCATGCACACCGGGTCAAGGCCCTTGGTGTCCACGGCTATCGCCTTATATGCACGGTCGAGTTCCCCTTGAAGCCCCCGTATGCCTTGCCCGTTGCCGCTCACCTCGAAGAGGATGTCGTTGCGGTCTGCGTTGTACTGCACACGGTTCACCGCCACTTCGGGGTTCAGAGCCAAGGCCCTCAACGCGTCCGTGGCCACCTGCAACTGCACCACGTTTGCGAAGATGTCACTCTCCGCAAGTATCGTGTCCGTGATGTCGCAGGCCATGGTGACCATGAAGTTTAACCCGTAGTTATTGCAGTTCGTGTAGATGTTGTCCTCGATGTCCCATAACTGGCCGTCCCAATCGCTGACCGCGACATAGAACGGGGAAATGGTCAGATACTGAAGCATAAGACGGTACAGCATCGCGTCCCCCTTGTTGCAAGTGCCGCACGGCTCGCGGCTCCAGTCGCGCCCGAAATTGATGCTCTGCATGTAGTCGGGCAGTTCCGCCTCGTTGTACACCACATACCAGCTGCCCCCGGCGTTTATCTTTTCGCTCACATAAGGCATCACCCAGCCCTCAAGGTCGAACCACATGAACGCGCCCTTTTCTGACGTGTATTCCACTTCTTTCACGGCTATCGGCTCGGGCTGAGAGGAATGGAAAAGATAGAGTTTGACCTTTCCGATGTTCCCCGTGAACTGCAATCCCACCTTGTTCAGCGTGGTCGTGATTCCGTTGGAGCGGAGAGGCACGAACTCGAATCCCACAAGACGGCCCTCGTTGGAGTTCCGTGCTTCAAGACGACCTGCACCGTCAAAGAGAGTGCGTCTGTCCACGAGGTTCTTCGTTTCCATGTCCGACATCTTGTCCCCCACGAAACGTGCGAGCAGCCGCTTGATTCCGCCCTCCGTGATGCTTTTCAGATAGTCATCGAGCAAGTCGTAGTCCGCCCACGCGGAATTGTCCGTCAAAGGGGCTGTATTCGCGTCCGAAAGGCTCTCGTAGGCCAATCCTCCGTGGGAAACCTTGTCGCCCTTGGAATAGGTCTTTTCCGCGTCATATTCGGGGTATTTCGAAGCGAGGTTCTCCGGCATGATGCCGCGCATGGCCCTGCATGTTAGCATCGGGTGCGCTTCCTCGAAATAGAGGCCGCTGTCGGAACGGGTGAGCGTGGCACTGTCCCTCCATCCGACGAGGGTGGAGAAACGGTCAAGTATGTCCTTAAGTCTGTACATGTGACAAAGATAATAAAAAGGGGGTGAAAGAAAATCCCTCCACCCCCTAATCTTTATATTCTTAACCGATTAGGCCACTGCCTTGGTGTTCACCGGATTCTCCGCAGAGTTGACTACGACAACAGGGTTCGCATAGGTGTCACCCTTGGCCACTGCCACGGCGGCGACAGGGTTCGCCCTTGTGGCGAGGTCGGAGTTGTATGCGGTCACGAACGCCACATCGACGCTGAACCCGTAGTACTCTTTCTTGGTGCAGGTGAGGTCTGCGGTAGCGTCTCCGCCGATGGCCTTGAAGTCACCCACGGCCTCGTAGTAGTGGAGACCCACCGGAATGTCGATATACGGCATGGTCACGATGTCCCACTCATGGCCGACCTTGGAAGTCGTGCCCATGGCGGCATCGCGGTCATAACGGAAGAGGATGTCCACATTTCCGTCCTCGACAGCGTAGAATGTCGCGTACTTGCCTGCCTCGTTGGTCACGCGGTTGGAGAAATGGAACTCCTTTCCGGCCCATTCGAGACGCTTGTCCACGATGTTGGCCTCGCCTTTCTCCATGAGTTTGTTCAGAAGAGAACGGACGCCGTTGTTGCCGATGATGTGGACGCGACCGTAGAAGTCGTTTGCGTTCATAATCGGCTCGATGTCGGAGAGGATGTCCTCCCTTGAATCCCATGGCACGCCGATTACGTCATCCGCCTCGGTATAGATGAGGGTGTCGGCAAACACCTGCGACTTGGCTGCGGAAAGCGCGGTCACGGCTGCGCTGTCAAGTGCAGCACCAAGCACACGGGCACACTTCAGATACTTCTTGGTGATGTCCGTCTGCTTGTCAATCTCGTTGTTGGAGTACATCGCAGGGACTACGGTGAAACCTACGGAGTAGGTCACGAAAGTGACGGTGGCGAGAGCGGAAGTGTTCTCCGCGTCAGCCACGGTGCAGGAACGGGCGTTGGACACTGCAATGGTTCCGTCATACTTGATGACGGGCATCTTGAGGGTCTTGCCCATGGAATCGATGGCGGCTTTCTTCATTGATTCAGTCAGAAGCGGATTGGACTTGCTCTGCTGGAGGAAGAAATCGAGTGCGCCATACTCGCTCAGACGGCTCTCGTTCTTGTCGTAACGGTCGTTCCTGATGCGAATGTCGTTAAGTACGGTTGCTGCTAAACTCATAACTTTTTGGTTTTTTATTGTTTATGGTTCGTATGGCTTACCCTTTGCCTACTTGGTCAGTGGGAGTTCATCAATGTTGTTGTCCGCCCAAAGTTTGTCATATTCATCCTTGAAGCGTAAATCGGTCTTGGATATGCCCTTGTCGAAAAGCATCTTGTTGATTATCTCGGTCGCCTCGGCCTTGGTGGTCGCTCCAAGATGAGTGCCGTTGTCAATCTTCGCCTGCTTTCCGCCTGCGCCCTTTGCATTGGGCATCTCCAAGATGTCCATTGATGCGAACTCCTTGGTCAGAAGTTCCCGTGCGGTGTAAGGGTTGAGAGCGTTCTCCGCATTGTTCAGCGGCGCGCCGTTCTCGTCATGGAAAATTAGCCTTTCTTTTCCGTCCCTTTCCTCGAAAACGGGGTTCTTGGCCTTTATGTTCGCTATCGCCTGCGCCTTGAGGGTGGATAGAACCGCATCGTTGTATCCCGATTTCAGTTTCACCCCGTCAAGAGCACGGGCAATCTCGTTGTCTATCTTATAGTCGTTCAAGGCCTTTGTGTATTTGGCCTTTTCAGTGTCAAACGCGTCCTTGAGTGCGGAGAACTGCGTCTTGGTCGAAGCAAGCTCCTTTGTGGCATTCTCCAGCTGCGTCTTCAACGCGCCGTCTCCGCCCTTGGCTATCTGAGCCTCAAGTTCGGTGACCTTGTTCTTCAACTCATCATGGTCGGCATATCTGCCTGCGAACTCTTTCGCCGCCCTTTCAAGATACAGATAGGTCTTCTCGTCACCCTGCCGCTTGATGCCCGTGGCTTTCTCGATGGTCGCATCCATCTGGCGGTAGACTTCCCCGAACTTTGAACCAATCACCGCCGCCTCATCGTTTTCCGACAATGTAGTTATGGCGGTTATCTGCTCATCGGTCAATCCTTTGAGGGATTCATTGGCGACTATGGTCTCTCTGCTCAGCATGCTATGCCTCCTTTTTTGGGCGTCCGACTTTCACCTCCGGCTTTGTCGCCTCCGCAAGTTCCTGCTTCAGACGCGCAATCTCCGCGTCTTTCGCCGCGAGGTCTTCCTCCCTGCTCGTGATGCGCACGTTGGTGTAACGCCCGTTGGGATGATAGAGGATTTCAACCGAATACCCCATCGCCTCAAGGTTCACCTTGTCCATCGTGTCAAACGACTTCACCCCGAAATGGAGAAGCCTCGGCTTCTCATAGAAGTTGCCGTTCTCATCCAACTTGGCCACCTTGCAATGGACGCTTTGTTCCTGCCCCTTTGGAACTTCGTAGTTTTCTCTATGTAAGAGAAGGGACTGTCCGTTGTTTTGCATAACTCAATAACGTATTATAGATGTTCTTTATCTTCTCCGAATACGGGATGCTTGTCCCGAACTCAAGAATGTTGTCGTTCTCCCGTTCGAACCTGTCGATAAAACTCATGAAGTCTGTCTTCAGTACTGCCACCTCGTCCGGCACAAGACCGTCAGCCCTCATCCTCTGCACTTGGTCGAAAGTCTTGTGACGCAACGGCTCCAAATCGTCAAGGATTATCATCCTCTGCAACATGGTAGGGTTGTGCCGGTACTGCGTCTCAATCAACTGCTGTCGGATGGCATCCAGTTCGGCTTCGCTCGCGCCGTTCTGCTTCGCATTGGCGTAACGGGCTTGCAGCACCTCGGGCGTGAGGGTGTAGAACTCGTTTCCGTAGTTCACATTCGCGCTTATGAATGCGCTGCCATAGCGGAGACGGCAACAAGTGGCATCATGCCACTCCTGTATCTCCTCGAACCCTTTCTTGATGCGGTTAAGGACCGAATCCTTGCTCTCGAAAGTCGCGTCCACCTGCTTGTCGGCAAGAGAGGTCTCGTTGAGTATGGTGTTGTCCACGCCCACACATCCGTTGATGATGTTGACTTCAAGCCTTTCAAGTTCCCCGATGTTGTAATCGAGACTTTTCCTGTCTATCGTGGTTATGTCCACGGGGTTGCGCAGGTCGGGTTGCCCCTCGGCAGGGATAGGGACGCTTATGAATGAGCCTGCGCCTGCAAGCTGCTTCTTGCCGTGGCACAACGGGCACGGCACAAGATTCCCCATGGAATCCGTAAGGTACGTCCCGTCCGGCTTCTGAAGATGTCCCTTGTGGCACACGTCCCCGTCCTTGTCCATGTAGTCACATTCCTCCTCGTATGCGCTGTATATAGGATAACTTGCATACGTGTCAAGATGCTTCACGCCAAGGCTCTTGAACAGATACCAATCAAGGTCAGACAGTTTCTTGCTCAAAGGACTTTCCTTGACATCCGGGCATCCGAGGGACAACGGCTCGTTCCAAAGGAATTTCGCAGGGCAGTAGCCCAGCCCGTGCGCATTGTCCGACAGCATCATCCCCAAGCGTCCGTCTTCCGATGCAAACGTGCGGTATGAGAAGTCGTCTATGACGATTATCCTGCCGCCGTTCCGGTAGATAATCCAGTCCATGCATTTGTTCCTGTCGTTGACCGCATAAGAAATGACATCCCCTATCGGTACGAAATAGGAATAAGGCTGCGGATATTTGTCTGTCGGGTCGGGATTCGCAGGCATGTCCACGACAAGGACGGAATTGATTTCAGTCTGGAAGAACCTCCAAGCCTTTTGCGACCACAAATTAGGCTCGTCAAGAACTTCCTGCCTATACCACTCCCAGTCGTCTCTTTCCCCCGTATTGTGGAACTGATAGTTGAATGCCGGGTTCCGTCCGTCAAACAACTTCGACAGCTTCACGAATATCGACTTCGTTATCGAGTTTGTCGGCAAAGGGAACTTGAGGTTGTTCATCGTGGTGAGGAACTTGTCTTCCGGCAACTGGCTGCGGACAAAAAGGACAAACTTGCGGAAAGGGACGCTGTTTATCACATCAAGATTGGTGTCCGCATGGAGTTTTATCCAATCTTGATGCGCTATCGCTTTCTGTATCTCCGGCCGCTTACTCGGCTGAAGTACCTCCCTTTCTATTTCTGATTGTCCTAAAGCCATTTTCCGTCAGTTCCTTATTCTCGTCATCCGCTATGCGCCAACCCCCGTTGTTCGGCATCCTCAACAGCCTTTCAGCGTGTTCCACTCCGAAGACTTCGATGCGGTCGCCCACTTGCAGCCGCACCGTGGACACCTTTGCGCCCATTATGCGTTGGCAAGGTCGGTGAGTGGGTTGAACTCCGGTGTCACGATTTCAGCGTCATCGCTCCAGTTCGGCTTGAACGCGAATGAAAGGGCATTCTCATCCGGTGATTCAAGTCCCATGAGCTTGAGGTCTCCCACGAAGAGGTTGTCTATCGGAATCGGCATGTATGCGCCGGACGCGCTGCCCTTGATGGCCATGATTTGGCCGTCACCGTTCACGAGGTATACGCCCAAGGTCTCGCACATGAGGCTCTTGAGGGCCTTGATGACATCCTGCGTCACCTGCCGGAGCGAGAATGTCATGGTGACGGGGTTGCGCCCTATGGTCTTGGTCACGCCGCCTACAGTGTCGTTGCCGCCTCCATAGGTGATGGCATCTCCGCCATCGGAGGTAGGGGCTTCAACATAAGGGGTGATGACGGCCTTTGTGCCGTCATTCGCGGACATGAGGGGTGTCCATGACGCAAGTTTGGTAATCGCTGCGACTGAGGTGAACTGGTTCTTGGTAGTTCCGGACTTGAACACGCGCTGGAAGATAATCTTCTGCACCTGACCGAAGTCTGACGGGCAGGTGGAGTTCGGTACACTTGGCAAAGAAGTTCCGACCGGACAAGTACAAATGCTCATAACTTTTTCTTTTTTGTTAGTTTTCTTTTGCTGTCTACGGCTAACCCTTTGCCCAGATGACAATGCAAATATAAAACTTTTTCAACAAAACAAACACCATAACGTATTTTTATTCTTTTTTTTAGCCCCTACCTTTGTCGAAAAACATTGAAGACATGGAACTGCTGTTGACTATCCTTTATTACATCGTCGGCCTCGTGCTGACTTTCGCCTGCATAATATGGGAGGCATACAAAAAGTGCGAAAAAGACGGAAAAAATTTGCGGAAAAGAAAATAATTACTATCTTTGTGTTCGGGAAATGCGGAACGTTCCAGAAATATAACGCTCTTTCGGGAGTGCCAATAAGCCCTGGGAAAGTTCCGCTTCCCGGGACTTATTTTTTTATGTACATTAAGGTAGACATACAGCTTGCACAGAAGCATATCCGGAACAAGGACGCGTTTGACGCTTTCTGTTTGGCCGTGCTTTTCAAGGCCCGATATGGCAACTCCTTAATCTACAAGCACACCGCCCGGGAGATGAAATCCATCACCCATCTCGGGACGGACAAAATCAAACGGTGCATCAGAAACGGCTTCAAACTGAACCTCTACTCCGAAGAGCGCGGACGTATCCGTGTGCGGAAAGTGCATTTCGGGAACTACCGTTTCATCCGCATAAGGAAAGATTCCACGTTCAAGGAAATTGTGGCCGCCCTCCGCGAGGGGCTGATTCTCAATAGGGCAAGCCAAGCCCGGTTCGTCAAAGATATAATTGATAAGGCAAGCATTCCTGACAGGCCTCTCTCCAAGAAGGAGATGAAAGCCTATAAGGAGTGTCGCAGTTATGTGTACGGAGACAAAACCGGACTCGGGACTATGACGAAGAAGTCAATAGCGAAAATGGTCAGTATGTCGAAATCCTCCGCAGACAACATCATCCGGAGGATGAAGTCGAAACGGCTCATAACAGTCCGCCCGTGTATCGTCCCTTTGGAGGGGGAATACGCCGGGCGCGTGTCTCTCGCCGATTTGAACCTCTATGAGGATGCGTGGTATGTCACAAGGTGCGGCCACTCACTCTTCCGCCAATTGGGGAATTATTATTTGCCTACTTTCGATGTCAAATAGTGTGTTCCCAAAATTGTACCCTTAATTTATAAGGCTGACTAAGCACAAATATTATGGCTAATAAGCATCATTCAACCCCGAAAATCCAAGATTTCGTCAAAAGCGACTACGAAATCTACACTGACGGCGGCTATTCCATGTCTCACGACAGAGGGGGATACGCCTATGTCATCTTGAAAGACGGGGAAATATGGAAAAAGGCCGCTTTCCCTATCGAGCATGAGACAAATAATCGGGGAGAGCTGAAAGCTATACTCGCGGCTGTGCAGGAACTGCCGGAAAATTCTTCCGCCGACATCTGCTCCGACAGCCAATATGCCTTGGGTGTCCTCGGGAATAAAAATTGGACACCGAAAGCCAATCTCGACATCATAGACGACTTCAAGTATGTAGTCTTCGAGAAACGCATCAAAGTACATTTCACATGGGTGCGTGGCCATAGCGGCAACCAATGGAATGAAATGTGCGACAGGATGTGCGATGAAGTGGCAGGCATGGACTTGAACGCGGAATACAGGAAGAAAGAGAGGCCTATGGAGAAGCACCGCAAGCCGTTGAGGAAGTACGATGACTTGGAACTCGTTGGACTATACTATGCGGTGACGCGGGAAATGAGGAACAGGGGGATATGCACCGAGGAGAATGATAAGGATTAGCTAAATCAAGTCGATATGGTCAATGAAAAGGTTTTTGCGGCCAAAATAGCCGCTTTCTTCAACTCTCTAACCCCGGAGGAGGCCATTGCCCTGCGGAGGTTCACGATGTCGCGGAAATGGGCCGCGTTCTTCGAATCAAGGATAAACAACAAAAAGATAGAGTTATGAGCGAAATGAAAATCAGTCCCGAGGAACTCCAGAAGATGCTCAAGGGAAGCCGGAAGAAGATTCTGAAGTTGCATCTGCACCCCGAGCAGATAAAGCAGTCCATAAGGGATTTGGCCGAATGGGCGGATGAGGAGTATCTGAAGTCCCTTTTCGAGGACATAGGCGTGCTTGTGGAATGGGCTTTGGCGCGTCTGCCGCTGATTCCGCCACAGAAAAAGGACACGCCCTTGACGGACGTGCCCCGAGACACACAAGAAACACAAGAGAATCAATAATCCTGCACAAAGGTAACGAAATTCCGGAGAAAAGGGTATCTTTGTTGAACTTTTAGTTTCAGACATTACTTCTTTAGCGAAAAAGGGCTGCGGTGACGCACCCCTTTTTCAGTTCCTGCGGCTCACTCCACGTCTCTGATGGCCGTACGGGCGTGTGTTGCCCCCGGCTATCTCTTTCTCCCATACCATGGTGAGTGCATCGGCTGCGTCATCATGCGAATTGGCCTTGAACATCCGCACGAAGTGGTCTACTTGATTGAAGAACTTCTCCCACCGCGTCTCCCATCCCATCGGGAATACGATGCTTTGCATCACGCCGTTAGCACCGGATATGATTCGCGCCTCCTTGTTGCCGTGGGAGAAGAACGTCTCCACTTGGCAGCGCACTTTCTTGGCCACCTCGCGCGCGAACAGCTCTCCACCGTTATTGGATTCGATGTAGGCTTTCTGCACCCCGTTTGTTGACAGCTGCATGGGGAGCGTGGAAGATGTTATCTCCGTACCCTCTTGCGTGAACAGGATGTCCGTGACCAGTGCGTAGAGTATCGGCTCATAACGGTGCGTCTTCTCGTTGAACACCATGTTCGGCGACTTGTATATGTCGTAGCAGATGGAGCATAGGTAGTCCGTGCCCTTGTCGGCCACGTCCACGCACGCGCCGCGCCTTATGAACGTCCCGTAGTCGCTCTTCTGGACATACGTCTTGAACGTCCCGTACAGCTTGCTCTCCTCACTCATCGGATTGCCTTGGTACAGGCATTGGAACTGCACGGGGTCGAGGGCCTGCGCCTCAAGGAGTTGCGTCTTGGAATGCCTGCGCGGCCACAACACGTCCCCCTCGTGCCGGGGGTCGAACTCCGTTGGCTTCCCGACCTTGAACGCAGGGAAGTTGATGCGCACCCATGCGTTGCCCGGCACGTCCTCTATGTCCTGCCACGAGTTCGCCTCTATTATCTTCTCCCCGGACTTCTCTATACGCCCGATGATGTCATCCTCATGCCATCGCGTGAACACTATGATTTCCTGCGAATCGTTGTGGAGACGGGTGCGCACGACTGTGGTATACCACTTCCACGCCTGCTCACGTATGAGCACGGAATTGGCCTCATTGAAGTCCTTGTACACGTCATCGAGTATGGATATGTCCACGGCCTTGCCCGTGAGCGCTCCGCTGCGTCCTATGCCCCGGATGAATCCGTTATGCCCCACGGGTTCGCTCACCTCGGAGTTGCACTGGTACACGTTGTCCATCCTCACCTTGCCCGAGTTGAAGTAGGTGTCGGGGAACACGGCCTTGTATGCGAGGGAGTTCACTATCCTCTGCACGTCCCTGTTGAAGCTCTTCGCTTGGTCTGCGTTGTACGAGCCGATGATTATCTTGTCGTCGGGGTTCATCCCGAGCAGGAATGCCGGGAGAAGCCTTGAACTCGCTTCGGACTTGCCTATCTGCGGTTGGCAGGATATGATGAGTTTCTTTATCTTCTTGTGTGCGAAGCGGTCGAGAATCTCGTAATACACCTTGTGGAACTCCGTCATCTCCAGCTGCGGCTTCATGTAGCGCGCGAATGTCGGAAACCGCTGCGAGGCCACATACCGGACGAGGGCTTCCGGATTGGCCTTTATCTGATTCATCACTTCTTCTGTCATTGTGCTTCAATCTCTATGCGTTTGTTGTCTTGTAGCGTGTCTGCCACTCTCGCCAAGTCATCGAGGCTCGTATCCCCGAAGTTGTAGTTCACGATGGTCTGTTGTGGCACGTCATTGCCGTTGCGGATGCCGAGCAGGTCGAGACGCTGCCGTTGCAGGTGCAGGAGCGTTTCCAGATATGCCGGATTGCCGGCGAGGCCGCCCCTTTCCTCGTACATCTGGTCTATCTCCTCGGGGGTCATGCCGCGCTTGATGAGGGCGGCATACTCTATCGGGCGCGGCAGCTTGCTCTTCTCGAAGTTGCGCATCACGATAGCCTCTATCTCTTCCAGACGTGCCAACTCCTTTGCTATGAACGCGTCTATGTTGGCCATATTCTCGCGCTTCCACTCCACGAGCACGTCCTCTATGTCGTGCCACACTTGCACGTGGGAGAGCGAATATCCGTTCTTCGCGTTCAGTTCTTCGGCGATTTCCCGGTACGTCTTGCCCCTCGCCAGTTCGGAGACCGCGAACCACGCGTCTTTCTCCCTGTCCAGCATGTTCCTCTTCCGGAAGTTGCCTTTCGCCACCACAAGCTTGCTGCGGCAGGCCTTTTTCGGTACACTGTATCCCATATATCTGTCTTTTTGCGCAAAGATAACAAGAAACGGTTAACAAAAACATAAAATAAATTTGCAAATGTGGAAAAATATGCTTTACTTTGCACTCGGAAACACAAAAATGATTCATGTAATGCTATTTCAAGTAGAAAACACAGACCACGGCTATGTTGTCAGCGCATACGACCCCGTACGGCGTGACGGTTGGAAGCCGTTGCGTAACTTCGGGGACAGGCAGGGCGATGCTCGGGGATTCATGCTTTATGATGCTCCCTTTCTTCCATACGATAAGACGATGCTCTTGGCGAAAAATTACAATCCGAAAGTCAAATATATCAGAATCTGCCGGGACAGATACAATAGGCAACAGATAACGGAGCCGTGACGGTTCCCCGGGCAGGAATGGCCGCAGGGTGCGGCAAAGGATTAATTGCTTCTTTTCATAGCAATCCATTGGGCCGTAGGAGACCGCGATGGAGATTGGTTATAGTGTCATAGGAGTTCGACTCTCCGCCTGCCCACGATAGCGTCCACGAGGGCGACACTCAAGAATTTTGGCAAACAAGCGGCCCGTCCGGATGACGGGGACACGGCGTCAATCTGTATGCAAGCGGATGCCGGACAATCCTCCGGGGGTTCGATTCCCCCGTGGCCGCCCACCGCTGTGAAGCGCAATCGACATTGTAAGTATGTTATTAGTTGGCAGCCCGGAAAGACGGGCAGGGCGTGCAGGTGCACTGAGGCAGGTTCGATTCCTGCCACGCCCACTGCGGCCTGCCACGCAGCCGGGGATACATGAAAGCCCGGCAGGGGGCAAAGCACACTATCATTCGTTGAGAAACGCCGGAGTGCTGCGTTGTTATATGTCTTCGGGATGAGGCAGGGTGATACCGCCTCATCTCACCAACCTCCGGAAACGGAGAGGGCCGTAGGAAGCCAAGCAAGCTTGCGCCGTGAGGTGCGTGTTGACCCGAACGCCGGATTTGCGGCAGTCAGTCATAAGGATTGCATCAATTTGCATTATGTGGGTTATTTGAGTAAAGGAGGGTTGAAGTCCCCCGCGGGTCACTGACATACAAACATTTTTGTTACATGGAAGAGAGAATCAACGATTTGCATCTCTGCGAGAAGCTCGCAGGATGCCCGGAGGGGACGAAGCACTATTACATCTCGCCCAACGGCGCACGGAGCGGACTGAGGGCGATGGAGCGGAAACTCGCCAGGATAGCGGACGATCTTGACGGCTGGGTGGTTTCGGAAGAAAGACTGAACAGTCTTGTGGAATGCATGAAGCAGGACCAGGAATTCATGCTGAAAAAGAACCCGAGGCTTTCGCCGGTGGACATCCGGTTCTCGCAGGCGTCCACTGAGTACCCCGCATTCTTGCACATAGGACAGCACTGCATAGTTTGCCATCCCGTAAAGGGGTGGGACAAGGAGGACGGGGTATGATCTGTTTTGCGGTGATAATGCTCCTTGTGGCGGTGGCCACGGTGTCCGCCCTGTTACGCTACAGCGCACGGGTGGATGCGGATGAAAGTGATGACAAAAAGAACAAATTATGAAACAATTCAGTTTAGAAGAATACCTAAAGAACCCCTCAAGGCAGGTAGTGACGAGAAATGGCCGTCCGGTGCGAATCCTTTGTACCGATAGGATTGATAAGGAAAATGGATACGTTATTGTTGGATTAGTACCCAATAGCGACACTGTCCCGTCTCAAGGTGTTTCCATATGGAAAGCGACCGGGGAATCAGTTATAACAAAGGCAAATGACCTTTTCTTCGCTCCCGTGAAGCAAGAAGGCTATGTCAATGTCTTCGACTTCGCCTCCTCGGGAGCGAGGACGGACGAATGCGTCTACGACACTTTTGAGGAAGCGGTCAGATTCGCGAAAAAGAATCCGGATTCGAAGTACTACAAGGCCACGGTGAGAATCGAATGGGAGGAATAATCATGGAATACAAGGAATTTGCAAAAAGATTGTCGGACAAGATTGCGGAGCTGATCGTGTCCGAACTGGAAAAGGAAAATGTGAAAACGGACACCCGTCCGATCACGGAACGTGTGAAGACATTTGAAGACGCATGTGATGTTCTTGGACCGAAACATCCACTTGTCATGTCATGGGTCAGGTTCGGATGCGATTCCGGACCGAAAGATGACAATCTGAATGCATATCTCAAGCTCCGTATCATCTGCGCCGCCTTAAATGAGGGTTGGGAACCGAACTACACAAGGGACGAACTGAAATACTCTCCGTGGTTTCTGTTGTTTACAGACGAGGAGGTCGCGAATATGGATAATGACGAAGTGGTAGACAGGCGGCTGTTGGTCATCGCAGACCGCTATAAAACGGAATATGTGGGCTTCGGCTTTTCGCCCCGACGTACTCCTACGACTGCCGGGTGTAGCCTATGCTTGAAAAGTGCTGAACTGTCTGCCTACTGTGGCAGGAATTTCATCGGCATCTGGGCCGACTACCTCTTAATCAGAAAATGAAATCATGGAATACAGGAAAGTATGTGAAATCACCCCGTGGGGCTGCCCTCCGGGCGGCCCGGGGAGCTGCCTCGGATGCGAGTATTTCCACGGGATAGAGGTTGACCCAGAAGACTGCGAATACATGGAAGTGCTCTGCGGCTTGGAAGAGAATCAAGATGAAACGGAGGAAGAATAAATCTGTAAAAGAGTTATGACACAGCTTGAGCAAAACTTTTTCGAGGCGGCCACGAAATATTGCCGCAAACGAATTGACTGGGAACAACGCAGATATGAAATTGCAAAGGACACAATGTGTGCATTGATTATAAGTGACAGCATTCCAAAAACGACTCCAGTTTTAAAAGTAGAGGAATTAGCGGTTGCTTATGCAGATGGGCTTATTAAAGAATTGAAGAAATAAGTTATGAAAGCAAATGAGTTAATGTTGAACGATTGGGTGGAATTTGAGGCCTCAACAACGGAATTTCTTTACGGTAAGGTTATAGAAATTTCTGAACGTTATGTTACAGTAGATACAATAAACGACAGTATCTGCATAGAAATAGACAAGGTGGGTCAAATACCTGTTACTCCAAAGATTCTTAAAAAGAACGGATTTGAAAGGTACTTTGAAGGATATTATGAGAACCCCAAAGAGCTGCATATTTCATATAATGACAATCTGGGATGTTGGTATATTAGTGACAGCCACGACCAGTATATGCATAGTGATTACATAACTTCATTTTCCGCAGTTCATGAATTGCAGAATATTTTAAGAACTCTTGGATTTAATGATTTAGCAGACAATTTTAAGATATAGAAACAATCGAAGAAATAGCATTATGAACTTTGAAATACCACAATTCTTCTCAGTCGGAGGGCTTGACTACAAAATCCTTCACGAAGAATCTATGAGATATGGTGAAGAATACGGGCATTGGAATGGCACAACCTGTACCATACACATAGCTGAAACCGCAGGTGGAGAAAAGCTGACAGAGGAAAGAAAACAACAGACATTCTTTCACGAACTCATACACGCTGTTCTTGATGCTATCGGCGAGGATGATCTGAATGACAATGAGCGATTTGTGGATGCCCTTTCAAGTGCTCTTTATCAAACAATAAAAACAATGAAATAGTTATGAAAACAAAAAAACAAATACTCGAATGGCTTGACAAACAGTCATGGAAGAATGAGTTTTATGAAGAGTTTTTCAAGAATGACAGTAAGGCAATCTGTTATAATGAAAATTTTATCAGATATGCCTTTAATTGGTTTTCAACCGATAAATATAATTTGTGGAAGTTACGCAATGCTTATTATAGAGATTGGTACAACTCTAACGACAAACCAATGTCTTGGGAAGATTACTGCGAACAGAATCCTATAAAAGAAAATGAATATTTTATTAATGGGAACTGTGAGTTTAAAGAAGTGTTGACTCGTAAAAGAGAACCTCAGAAAGATGCAAATGTTCTGTCAAAAGAACTTTGTGAAGCATTCATGGCATATATGAAACTCGTTCAGTTAAGAAATGCTTGGGTAAAAGATGCTGCTTGTGTTTGTAAAATTTTATCAGGTACTAATAAAGAGCTTACTATATCTACAGATTATAAAAATTCAAGTGGACTATCTTTTCCTACATATGATATGGCAGAAGAATTTATCACTACTTTCGAAGATTTGTTAGAAACTGCTAAACCATTACTGTAATACGACACTTAAAGAAAAAGCAAAAGAATATGTATCTACTACATGTAATATAAATTACACAATAGTAGATACATAAACTGATTTTATAGCTGGAGCCAAGTAGATGTTTGACAAAACATTACACGTACTCAAAAATCAAGGGATTAAAAAATAATAAAAAATATTATTACGTTTCAATTGATGATTTTAAAAAAACAATAATAGAGTAAGGTTAATATATAATAAATCCATTTTCATTTAATTACTACTCTTTTTTTATTATAATACAATATAATTTACTTTCTTTTTTTGTATCTTTGTTATAAAAATATTTGTTTAAGTACTTTAATAAAATAAGTTTATAATGACAGTATCAAAAATTACTCAAACAGATAAAGGAACATACGGATTTCAAGTTAATGTAACTGGAGATTATGTCGATGTTCATCTTTGTCGAACTGTAGATGCTGATATATTTGTTAGCATGAGTATAGGAGATCTTTCTCCTGCACAGAAATTTATTGATGATCCATGTCTTTATAATGCAGTCACTCTTTTTCGAATTACAGGAACAAAAGGAAAAACTGTATTTATAGAAAGTGCAAGTCCAATTATTTCTTGTAGTATCATAACAGAGGATGGTTCTATAACAGATGTTGAAATTGATGATTATATTCGTGTGTTAGGAGAAGACAATATAGAGTTACTCACAGAAGATGAGTGTCCTATATGTCTTGAAAATTAGTTAGTTTAAATTATTATAATAAAAATGGAAGGAAAAAAAATAAGTGAATTAGTCGAAAAAACCACTTTAGCGGGTACAGAATATGTGCTTGTAGTTGATGGTAATACCAATAAAAAGATAAAATCTTCCTTATTCAAAGGTTTAAAAGGAGATACAGGTTCAGTAGGTCCACAAGGTCTTAAAGGAGATAAAGGTGATAAAGGAGATAAAGGAGATACTGGGGCACAAGGAGAAAAAGGTGCTACGGGAGCAACAGGAGCTGCTTTTACATATAGTATGTTTACAGCAGAACAACTTGCGGGCCTCAAAGGACCTAAAGGTGATAAAGGGGATACTGGAGCAACAGGTCCTCAAGGAGAAAAGGGAGCTACTGGTGCAACAGGATCTCAAGGACCTAAAGGAGATGCTGGTGAAAAGGGAGCTACGGGAGCTACTGGACCAAAGGGAGAAAAAGGTGACACTGGGACTGCTGGAAAAGGAGTTAAATCCATTTCTTTAACAAAAGATGCTACTGGTGCTGTTACTGGAGGAACAGTAACTTTTACAGATAATACAACTAGTGCTATTACAGTTACTACTGTAACGGCTTAGTTTTTAAATACTTTAAAGTACTTAAACAAATATTATTTTATACAAATAAAACCATGAAACAATTTAGTTTAGAAGAATACCTCAAAAATCCATCGAGAAGGGTAGTGACCGCAGACGGGGATGAAGTCCGGATCATCTGCACCGACAGGAAATCCGATGGAGGTTTCTGTATTGTAGGTCTGCTGTCTTTCAACACCTATGGAGAACAGCCGGTCAGGTGCTGGAAAGAGGACGGCAAATTCAGCAACAGCAACACGGACGACTGCAATCTCTGGTTCGACACCACAAAGTACACAGGATGGGTGAATGTATATGATGATGGACATGGACAGACGACATCTGATGAAGTAATCTTCTGTTCCAAAGAGCATGCGGAGGAATATGCGAGAAGTCATGACAAGTCCAAACACTACAGGACCACGGTGAAAATAGAATGGGAGGAATAGCATGGTATCTAAAAAAGAACGAGAAGAGGTTTGGCAAAAGCTTAAACCTTATATGGATAATAAGGATACTATAGAAGATTTACTTCCCATTTGTTATAGGTGTGAAGGTTGGAGTATAGATAACAACTCAAAAGAATGGTGTGAAGATAGAAAAACATGCCCTGTATTTCAACTATGGTTATCAAATAAGTATTTAGAATGGTACAAAAATAGTCTAGAATTTTAAGAGAAAGAAATTTACTTATTATTTATCAAATAAATTTATTTTTTATCATGAAAACAGAAATAATAGATAAAGTTTTATCTCTTTCTTATAACATAAAACTTTTAACTTCTATTTTAGAAGAATTAAAGTTTAAACCCAATCCTAATTTTTATTTAAAATTAGATTGGTGTAAAGATACATCTAACGGCTGGAAATCTGTGTTTCTAGAAAGTGAATATTCTAAAATACTAGATCCTATTATGGATAAATATAGTAAACTCATTAAAGAGGATTTATTAAACCTCTTGGAAAAGAAAAAAGAAGAACTTAAAAATTTATAATTATGGCAGATATAGATCTGCAAGAACCTTATAAAAGTATGTTGGAAGAAGCTTATGAAAAAGAAGCTGAACTTTCAGATGAAGTTAGAATTCGCTTACTTTGTGTAGCTCTCCCTTATTATATAGAAAAATATGTTTCTCATTTTAAAGCCGCAGAAAAAGCCATTAAATGTGCTGATATAATAAAAGAAAAAAGTAATGAGGAAAAATACTTTCCTCTATAGCACATGATATTGTTATATCTATGGGTATAGAAGGTATAATCTTTTTAGCTAAACTTTTAATAGAAAATAAATAATTATGTCTCTTACACAAATAATTATATTATTAATATGTGTGAGCTTACTTACCCTTCTATTAGGACGGGTTTGGGTATTACTAAAAGATGATGATGATCCTCTGGGGTTAATTGTGATAGGTTTAACTTTCGTTTGTATAATTTTAATTACTATAAAAACTGTAATTAATTATCCAAAAACTAAAGTAGAAGAAGAATTTCCTGCTTCAGAATATGAATTAATAACAAAAATAACAATTGTTGATAATCAAACAGATACAACGTATGTTTTAAAACATAAATAGTTATGGCCTGGATTGCAAGAGATTTGGAAAATAATGTTCTTTGTGTTTATGAAGAAAAACCAATACGGAAGGGTATTTCATGGATGCCTGATTTGGATAAACTCTGTATCGATATGGTAGAAATGCCTTATAATGCGGATGAAAAACTTATAGGAAAACATCTCACTTGGGAAAATGAACCGGTAGAAATATAGTTTTATGACAGATTGGAAAGCAAAAGACTCACTTATAGAAAAATACTCATCTGCACTTATGGAAGCTGCAAATGATAGTATTGATTGGAATAATGTAAATGAGAACTTTGAAGTAAATTTTGATTTTACTGAATATTTAATCAGTTTTGCGGAAGAAATAGAAGCCTTGATTAAAGAAGATATAAAGGAATGTATAAATAATATAATTTAATATGGAACCTTTTAATATTAAAGAATTTACTGAAAATCCTACAAGAAAAGTTGTAACTAGAAATGGTGAGCCCGTGCGTATACAATGTACTAATATAGGATTGGAACAAGGTATAGCCGGAGTAATCCAAACTGAAGATGTAAACATTGTAACATCTTGGTATAAAAACGGAAAATGGAAAATAGCAATGGAATCTGGATATGATCTTTTCTTTGCTCCAACCGGAACTGATATCGGGTATATTAACATATTTAACTTTGGCAATGGAATGGAAGTTTATGGTAAAATATACACTTCAAAAGAAGAGGCTAAAAATAGTGCATATCCCGATAGCTTCTATATAAAAACAATAAAAATAAAATATTAAAATTATGAAAGTAATATTATGCATATTTCTGTATTTTATTATAGGAATCTGTATTTTCTGTATCTTTGAAAAGATAGATAGGCATTTAAACTCTTTGGGAAGAGAACCCCGATTTTTTACAATAGAAAGTAGAGAATATAATATTTGGTATGTAAATAGTTTAAGTCTTTCCATATATGTGATATTTTGGCCAGGAGTAACATTTGTTGCATTAATTTATATGAGTTATTTACTTCTAAGAAAACTCTTTAAATTACCATAAATGGAAAAATATATTACAAATGGACCTTTTGGTCATCAACCTGTTTATGTGCTTAAGAATCTTAATGATTTTAAAGAATATGAGGAGTATTTAGGAGAAGAGGCTATTAAATGCTTTAATCCTAATTTTTATAGTATCAAAAAGGACTTTAAAGAATACCTTGGTACTATCCGAAAACAAGCAAGTTATGACGAAAATGACAAAGAAATAATTACAGAATATCTTGTTATTGGAATAGAGGATAATTATGCTTATGGGGATTGGTATTGGATCTTACAAGAAATAAATAACCCAAAAATCATTACCTATGTAAATATTAATGACCAAGAGTTTTATGATAAATAATCGATCATTATGAAGATGATGATGGATATGATGTGTTCGTGCCAATTAAAAAAATAAGTTATGAAAAAGTTTAGTTTAAAAGAATATCTAGAACATCCCACTTGGAAAATAGTTACAAAATCAGGAAAACCTGTACGTATAATTTGCACAGATAGAAAATCTTCAACAGGAGAATGTGTAATAGGGCTAGTAGATGACGCATATACTTGGGAAAAAGAGATTGTACTTGGTTGGAAAGAAGATGGTACTTGCGGAAATATCTTTCCTGATTTTGAGTTGTATTTTCTACCAGAGAAACGTGAGGGTTATGTAAATTTTTATAAAACTCCAGAGGGAGTAGTTACTGACACTTATGTTTATACAACAGAAGAAAATGCTAAATCTCGTGCTTCAAAGCCTTTTTATTCTTCTAATTATATAGGTACATATAAAGTAGAGTGGGATGAATATTAATGCAGAAAATGCCTGGGCAGACTGGGTAAATAAAGAAAGAAAGAATCTTACTTTACAAAATTATGAAGATGAAACTCTTTCACATTGTTCTTTTGAAGCTGGAGTTGAATATATGAGACAAAAAGCTGGAATTAATTTTGAATTAAGTTTACGAAAGCTTAAATCTCGTTTACCAAAGGAAGCTTGGCAATATTTCTCAGTTACAGAAGAAATGATAAATTTTAATCGAAGTTTAAAATAATATGTTTACTTTAAAATTTTATTTTACTCCTACATATAAAGTAAGATTAACTGAAACAAAATCTCCTACTTTTGAAGAAGTAATGACATTTACTAATACTAATGTTACTCCAGAAGTAACAGGTATTCGTGCTTCTGGTAAAACTCCAGAAGATGCTTTAAATAAAATTTTTAATTCTTTCTTAAATAGAATAGAAACTCTACAAAAAGAAGAAAATACTCTTAAAGAAAGAATAGCATATTTAAACTCTATAGATTTTTCTAAAATAGATCTAGAAAATGAGTAGACCATTTAAATGCAAAGAATTTATGGTGGGAGATTGGATTACAGATTCCCATTATTATCCTATGCAAGTAGTTACTGTAGGAGAGGATTGGTTAAATGCAGATTTTCCTGGAAATGAAGGTGATGTATGGGAATTTGATGATAAAATCAATCCTCCTGCTGCTATTTGGATAACAAAAAATTCACATCTTAGAAATAAATTAAAACCTTATCTTACAATAGATGAATTAGATAAACTAGAATATCTACATAGAGCACAACAGCTATTAAGAATTAGAGGTTTATTTAATGTTGCTGATAATTTAAAACTTTAAAAAATGAAACGCCCAGAGTATTTTGTTTATTGCAAATCTTTTCAAGGAAAATTAGAAAAATATGAAGTTCTAAAAGGCTTGTTAACTAAAATAACAGAGGAACATAAGTCTTTTAAAGAAAAAGAACTTCTTGCTGAGTACATGAAAAGTTATTTTATGTATCGTTATTGGTCTAAGTGTGAATGGGAGTTTATAATTGTAGATTGGCCATATAAAGATAAAGTAGAAGACTCAAATCCTATAAAAATCGATGTTTGGGATCAAATACAACTGAATTTTTTAGTAATTATCGATTTAGTTTGGAACTATTTAAAAAATAAATAAAAATGAAAAAAGAGACTATAATTGGACTTTTTGTAGCTTCTATTCTTTGTATAAGTCTTGCTATATACTCAGTAATAATAGACGAAAAACAACATAGCTACCAACGTCAACAAATAGAACAAAGAGATGCATTTATACAAGAGTATTTAGATTCTCTTTATGTGCTTAAAGACGAGTTTGTTCTTACACCAAGTAATGAAAAAACAATTCATGCTTTAGATTCTCTTGGATTAGAGTTTGCCACTAAAACAAGTAAACTAAATTATTATAAGTACGCCCTCGATATAAATTATCTACAAGAAAAATTACACAAATAATGGATAAAATTATTATTATTCCAGATGTACATGGAAGAAACTTTTGGAAATCTACACCAAAAGATGCTAACTTAATTTTTCTAGGAGATTATTTAGATCCTTACTTAGATGAAGAAGAATTTCAAGAATATGATTCTTATTCAGATCCTAATTTATTTAAAAAGCTTAAAGAAAATCTTTTGGAAATAATTCAAGTAAAGAAGGAAAGACCAAATGATGTAATACTTCTTTTAGGAAACCACGATCTTCCGTATATGGACATTGGGGAATTTTGTTGTCGGTATACTACAGATTTACAACAAATAAAAGAATACAAATCCATTTTTAATGAGAATAGAGATTTATTTCAACTTTGTTATACTCTGAATACAGAAAAAGAAAAATATCTTTTTTCTCATGCAGGGATTACAGAGCCTTGGATAAATGAACACCCAGAATTATTTAGTGACATAAAGGAAGAAGATTTGCCTCAATATATTAATAAACTTTTTAAAGAAAAGGATATCTATCTTTATAGAGCTTTAAATGAAGCTTCTTTTTATAGAGGAGGTTGGACTATAGCAGGTTCTTTAGTTTGGGCAGATCTTCAAGAAATGGGTAATTTTAATATCTTAAAAGGCTATTATCAAATTATTGGTCACAGTCAACTTAAAAAAGATCCTTATATAGGAGAAGATTTTTGTTGTATAGATACAAGAACTTGGTATGATTTAAATGATTTAGAACAACGTATAAATGGAAGAAATAGAAGTAATTAAAACTCCAAGACAATATCAACTTTATTACGGAGGTTATACTTATAAATATATAGAAGATAAGTACTTCGAATCTTATACAGGAATTAAACTAAACCCAGGAGAAGTTACAAAAATTCCATTTAAAAAAGGGTATTGGCTTGTTGACAGAAATGAAAACTGTTTTTTAAGCACTTCTCCTTGGGTGGATGGATGGTTTTATCCAAACCCTATATGCAAAAACATAATTTCATATAAACAGAATCTAACTCTTATTAACATTCCTGAAGAAGGTAAGTTGCTCTCTGAGAAAGAACTGGAAAATTTATTTAAATTTTAAAATGGAAGAATATTACATCGCTAAAAGAACAACCGGGGATGTATATTTATATACAGAAGGACGTTGTTATGCAGTGCTCAGTGTACGGGAGTTTAAAATTCTTACAAATGTAGTACTAAAAGAAAATACAGAATATAAATTTCCTATTATAAGAAATAAATATTATGTGGTACATTCTGGAGGTAGTTATTTTATAACAAATACCCCTTATTTGAATTATATATACTTATATCCACATTCTACAATAACAAGGATCCCATGCAAGTTAATGACAAACCTAAATCTTCCAGAAGCTGTATCTGGTATTACACCATTAACAGAAGAAGAAATAGAAAATTTGTTTAAGTTTTAAATAAATCACAAATAAATTTGTTTTTAACAAAACAAACATATATCTTTACGTATAAATTTTAATTTATATGTCTAAAAATCTCATGAATGATCTTGATAAATATCAAGACTCTAAGACTTCAGAACAGTTTAAACGTAAACCAAAGAATCCAAAAAACAAGCACGTTAAAACTAAAAAACGTAAAGAGGAAACTTTGGAATACATTGAAGACTGAGAAGACTAACCATTAACTATTTTGAGAGTATAGATTAAAGCGCCTCCACGTGGTTATACTTGGGTAACGCTAAACGCTTTTTTAAAAATATTACTTATGAACATATTTAGTAAACTTTTTAAAAAACCTACGCCCAAAGTAGAAACTCCTCAAAAAGATTTGTCTACACTCAAACAGTTCGATGATGTCTGAATACAAATAAATGATGAAATATATGAGGGATGGGTAGTAAATATAGTTAATGGAGAAATACAAATAGTTTTTTCAGACAGAGATAATAAATTACAAGATATTTCTTTTATGAAAGACAGACCTTTAAATAGAACTTTCATTAAAGAAAAATATAGAACCTTATATTTAAATAATCCTAATTATGGAATCGGTTCAAGAAACAGCTAAACTTTTAATTAAAGTTATAGATAATTACTTTCTTTGTAGAGCAACTAGAACTCAACTTATAAATGCAAAGAATGCTTTAGAAAATTTATTAAAATAACACACTTTTTACGGTCTTATAGGTTAAAAATGTATTGCGTATCATCTTTACTCTATAAGGCCGTATTTTTGTCCTTTAAAATATGTTAAAATGAAAAAGTTTTTTATTATTCTTTTTGCCATAATTCCATTTTTAGGAAATGCACAAACTGTTTTTTATAAAACCACCGAAGTATCAGTTGCATTAAATGGAAGATGGCAAGAGTGGCAAGAAACAAATGATGTCACTGTAATGATTAATTTCGATGATTGGATTGTTAAAATTCAAACAGTTGTTCCACAGCAGTATATTTTCTCTTCAGAACCTGTAAATATAGATAAAGAAACCATAGGAAACAAAGCCTTAGATCAAGATGGCGATCCATGTGTTGTTAAATTAAGAGCAGCAGATGGAGAACCTTTACAGATTTATGTGCTATATGGAAATAATGGTTGGGTATATAATTTAAGAAAACTATAATGAATCCTTTTAAATACATTTATAGAGTAATAAAAACTACTTATCTGAATTTAAGATTTCCTTTTCTTTGTTATAGAAATAAAAATGGGAAACGTATATGGATTTATCCATATAATTGGTATTGTTGGATTCCCACAGGCTGGAAAAAAGCTTTTGGCATACAAATGTGCAAAGAGATTAAACAGTATCTTAAAAAGAGTCCTTTTACTATAAATGATATAAAAGAAAAGTTTGGTCGATTGGATATTAATTATACTGGAGGAAATCGAGACATAGATAAAATTCTTATGAAGTATGAATATATTTCAGAAAGAACATGTATTATTTGTGGAAAACTTGCTACAGGATATACTCCTATAGAAAGTTGGCAGTGTCCTTATTGTGATAATTGTAAGCCAGAAAATAAACTCTTAATTGAATATGGTATTTCTATAGAAATTAATGAGAAAAAGTATACTTCACAAGATTGGTATGGGTATACAGGAAATATTAATCATAGAAACGATAACGCTTATATAAATGAATTTAAACAATATTGTGAACACTTTTAAGCATATAAAGAGGATTATTATCCATAAACATTGGGTTCTTTATTATGCAAATAAATGTGGAATAACTTGGCAAGGAATTACTCATGATTTAAGTAAGTTTTCTCCAATAGAGTTTTTTGAGAGTATTAAATACTTTGTAGAAGGAAAGTCTCCAATAGAAGTTGCTAAAGATATAAATGGTTATAGTCTAGCGTGGCAACATCATAAAGGACATAATCCTCATCATTATGAGTATTGGGTGGACAACCTTGATAAAGGAGGAACTGCGATAAAAATGCCATATAAATACGTTATAGAGCTTATATGTGACTATTTAGCCGCAGGGAAAACATATAATGGAAAAGATTTTACTTTTGAAAAAGAGTATAATTGGTTCTGTAGAAAGATTTTACTTTCTTCTCCAAAAATGCATCCTAAAACGCTTGTTTACTTGTGTGCAGTATTTGAAACTATTGCCAAAGAAAATAGAGTAGATAGAATACTTTTAGATAAAGTTAAAAAAGAAATTGAATATGATGTATAGTTTTGATGAAATAGGACTTTTACCAAAAACTATTTCTACTATAACTTCTAGAAAAGAAGTAAATCCTTATAAAAATGGAAAACTCCCCATTTTTGTAGCTCCTATGACTTGTTTAATTGATGCAAATAATATAGGAGTTTTTCAAAATAGTGCTTTTATTCCTATTTATCCCATTTTCTTTACTGAGAATGTAGAAAGAAGATTTGAAATTGCAAATGGTTCCTGGGTAGCTGTTTCTCTGAAAGAATTTAAAGAATATTTTGTAGAAAACCCTCTTCCAAAAAATAGATTACCCTACAGAATACTAATTGATTGCGCACAAGGCCATATGAAAAGTATTTTTACTCTAGCACGTAAAGCAAAGGAATATTATGGTACTAATCTTATTATTATGGCTGGAAATATTGCAAACCCAAATGCTTATGATGAGTATTGTAAAGCAGGAATTGATTATGTTCGTGTGGGAATTGGAGGAGGAAGTGGTTGTCTAAGTTCCGTTTTAACAGGAATACACGCATCTTTGCCTTATTTGCTCACCGAAATAATTAAAAGAAAAATAGATATTTTGACACAAATTTCTTTGCTTACTGAAAAGAGTAAAGAGTATCTATGTCTTACTAGGATTGTAGCAGATGGTGGAGTAAATAATATTTCTAAAATTATGAAATCTCTTGCTTTAGGTGCAGATTATGTAATGATGGGAAGTATGTTTGCTAATTGTGAAGAAATACGTCTTAAAGGTTTGTATTATGGACAAGCTTCAGAATCAGGACAAATAGATCGTTTTGGAAAGATTGTTAATGAACCAGAAGGATGTAGTCGAAACTATATACCAACTACAGATTTAGCAACTCTTGCAAAGAAAATAGAAGATATTTTACGCTCTACTATGTCTTATGCTGGAGCTAAAACTCTTAATGATTTTATAGGAAAAGTTAGATATGAAATACAAACTATAAATGAGTTTAATAGTTATAATAAATAATCTTAGGTAATAATGACTGAATCTGAATATCTTTTACTTAGAGAAAAATATTTTTGTCCAGAGTATTATGAAAAACTCATTATCGATACAAGAGAATTTCCTAAAAAGATTATAGTTATAGATGCAACGAGAATTACATCGAAATTCGATTACCACTTTTATATTACAGAAATTACAAAAGAGGCTCTTATTAATTATATATATACTGATGAACTTAAAATTTGTACGGAATGGCTTGGATCTGTTCTTTTGAAAGAATCAAATATTGTTTTCTTAGGAGATACATATTCTAATATATTTCAGTTTTTTATTAGTTATAGCCAATGCTTTTCGAAGATATGGGTTTATGTCCAATATATGAACTATGTCTATGATCCTGTATTTTTCGATTTGTTAGCAGCACTTAAACAATATAATATACCAATAAGAGGTCTTATTGAAATATTATTAACTTCAAATCACAGAAAACTTGTTTCTTCTAATAGATTAATACAAGACAATTTTGGTGTTAAAATCCCAACATTACGTGTATTAATTTCATTATTAGAAAAAAATCTTGCCGGTGATTTAGTAGGTAGTTTTACTGCGGTAAAATCTTTATTTAGTTGTTCAGATAAACAAGCTTGCGAATACATAGACCTCATTAAATGGGAGGATAAAGAAAGAATTAATAAAAATCTCCTTTCTAAGGAAAGTAAAAAGGAATTGCGAAGATATTATAATTATTTACATACAATAAAAACTTTTAAACCTGAACTTGTGAGTATGTATCTCGATTACATCATGTTTAGAGATAGTATTGTAAATCACAATATTTCAAATTTTCCTAAGTATCCAAAGGACGTAAATAAGTTAGCCTCTTTGCATGATAAAGTTTTTGAAATTTTTAGAGAAGAGAAAGTTTATAGAGAAAAGAATTTATTATCTACAATGCAAATATCTTATGAAGCTTTTTACAAAAAGGCAAAAATGTTTGAATTTTCTGATTCAGAATATAGTATAATTGCTGTAAAAGATTTAAAAGATTTAATAACAGAAGGAAAAGAGTTACATCATTGTGTAAGTTCTTATATTGAATCTGTAGGAAAAGGGAAGGAATATATTTTATTTTTAAGACAAACTCCAAATTTGGAAACACCTTATTTTACTATCGACATTACCCCAAACGGAAAAGTGAGACAAATACATGGATATTGTAATTGTGATATTACAGATGAAATACTTCCGTTTGTAAAAAAATGGGCAACTAAGTTTAATTTGGACATTTCAAACTTTTCTAAAGTTTGTATCCATCTTTAATAGCTATTTTATATAGCTATTTTATAAGGACATTTAGTTTAATGGTTAAAAAACAAAGATCTTCAAAATCTTAGATAACTGTTCGATTCGGTTAATGTCCGCTTAATATTTATATATTATGATTAAAAACTTTAATATTATTTATTCCTACAAGGAAAATTTATACAACAATGAAACATTCAACTAAAAAATCCACAATTTTAACTAAAGACTATTCTCATTTAGACAACAATACTTCAGTTTCTAAAGAAGAAAATAATTCTTCACAAGCTACAGAAATTACCTATCTTTCAATGGCCGATTTGACTATAGAAAAATATCTAGAAATATTGAAAGCAGCTTTTTTGGGTGAAAAAATAGAATGTGGGAAGAACATCTAAAACGTGCAGAATTTTCTTTTGGAAAATATAAAGGAGAAGAAAATTTATCCCCTTTAGAAAAATGCGTTATATTAATGAAAGAACATAACTGTTCTTATAAACAAATTAGTTTACACCTCGGTTGCTTAAATAAAAAGTACATTAGAGAAATTTTATTAAAATATAGACCCGATTTACTTAATATAAAAACTCCTCCAGTAAAAAAAGATTATATTGAAAAACGAGTTATAGGAATTATTTCTAAATATAAACAAATTTCCTTTGACTTAGAAGAATTTGATAACTGTGATTTTTATATAGAAAACGGGGAATTGAAGTTTAAAACTGAAACTGATGATATTTATATTTTTAATGAATTTGACGAAAGGACTAAATTATCTATATTATATAATATAGCAAGACTTTTAAACATAGACATAAAAACAACAGAGTTTACATAATGAGAAAAACAAAAAAGTATTACAGAGATCTAATTAATAAAGATAAAAATTCTGCTTTTTCCATTGCAGAAGAAGTCATTACCAAATATGGAACCCACACCAAAACTCGTGGAGAAAGAACTGTTCTTGCAGAGTCTAGTTTTCCATGGAATTGTCAGGTACATGGATTTAGTATTTATAAAAAGAAATTTTATGTAGATATTTATTGGCAAGGAGATTCTACAGATGGTATAGCAGCCGTTCTTTTTAAAGATGCTATTAAGGGTACTACTATATATAGAGAAGTAGATGGTCCATATGAAATACATGGTAATTTACAAATTACTTCAGAAATGGTATATGAAGCACTAAAAGATTTCGCTAAAAGATATTTAAATTAATTTAATTTTATGGATTTTAAAAAAGGTTATGAATCTGGTAGATTTTCTGAGACTAAACTTTTTTTGGAAGAATATGGTGTACTTCCAAATAAAGTTGTGTTTAATTTAGAAGAGGACTCTTTTAATTTGGAAGAAATTACTCCAGAATTTATTAAAGAAAAGTTTCCCGAAGCTATTTACGCTAAAGTAGAAACTTTGGGAGAGGCAAATAATAACTCTGATGTAGAATTTTTCGATATAGAAACACTTACAACTCCATTCGATGAAAATTCTATTTCTTTATTCGAGGAAAAGTGTTTCACCTTTATATGTCCAGATAAACTTATTATTTGGTATTGTGATCCTATAGATGTTGGCGCTAAATTAGAAGCTTCTCTTTCTATTTTGCCACGAACAAGAGAAGCATGTAAAGCAACAGAAGTTAAACTTGTAGCATTTAATCAAGATTATTACACTATTTCTTCTAATATCAATCCTATGGAAATAGATATAAATGAAAATTATAATGACGATTTCTTTCCAGTTTATAAGGATATAGAAGAATTCCTTTTTAATAGAGAGAGTGGTTTAATTGTACTAAGAGGTAAAGTAGGCAGCGGTAAGACCTCTTTTATACGTCATTTAATTACAACTCATCCAAATAATTATATTTTGGTAACAAATACTCTTGCAGAACATATAGCATCGCCAGAGTTTATTTCCTTTATGCTTGATAATAAGGATAGTGTATTTATTTTGGAGGATTGTGAACAAATTTTGATGGATAGAAGTACTAACTTTAATGGTGCTATAGCTAATATATTGAACATGTCAGATGGGTTGCTGTCAGATATTTTTAATATAAAGTTTATTTGTACTTTTAATGCCGATATTAACAAAATTGATCCAGCTCTTTTAAGAAAAGGTCGTTGTTTTGCTAATTATGAATTTAAGCCATTGTGTTTAAAGAAAACAAATGCTCTTTTGAAAAAATTGAATCATCCAGAGAGTACAGTTCCTATGACCTTGGCAGAAATTTATAATTATAATGATACTGATTGTAATGTGAAAACACAAAAAATGGGTTTCTAATGATTAATGAATTATTGTTTGAACAAGATGCACGAAAAAAGATTAAAGCTGGTATAAATACTGTGGCTGAAGCAGTTAAATCCACTTTAGGGCCTAAAGGAAAGTGTGTTGTGATTAAAGATCTTAATGGAAAAATAAAACTCACTAAAGATGGGGTTTCTGTAGCAAAAGAAATTAATTTGAGTGATTCCTTTGAAGATACTGGAGCACAACTTATAAAACAAGCAGCCATTAAAACTTTAACTGCTGTAGGAGATGCTACAACCACAAGTACCATACTCGCACAAGATCTTATAAATAGAGGAGATGAAGTTCTTACAGACTCTAATTTTCCTAAATTGCAGCAAGGTATTTCTCTTGGTCTAGAACGAGCACTTGAATATATAAAGAAAGAAGCACGATCTATAAAGCAAAATGATTTGCAAAGCGTTGCTACTGTTTCAGCAAATAATGATTATGAAATTGGAGAAATCATTGCTAGAGCGTTTAAGAAAATTGGTAAAGATGGAGTAATTTCTGTAGACGAATCTACTAATTATCAGACTTATGTGGATGTAACTACTGGAATGCAATTTGATAAAGGATATATTTCTAATCATTTTGTAACCGATGTAATTAAAGATACCTGTATTCTTGAAAATCCTTATATTCTTATTACAGAGGAAAAGATTACAAAGATGTCTAGTATAGCTCCTCTTTTAAATGAAGTTGCTTCTGAAAATAAAGCTATTCTTTTAATTGCTTCTGATTATAGTGAAAATGTTCTAGAAGCTCTTCGTTTAAATGTATTAAATGGAGTAATTAAACTTTGTGCAGTTAAAACTCCAACGTTTGGAGAATATAGAAAAGCGTTTTTGCAAGATATTGCCATTCTTACTAAAGGTAGAAGTATTAATTATGATATGGGATTGGAAATAGAAGATATAACTATTTCTGATTTAGGTCAGTGTAAAAAAGTAATCGTAAATAAGGATACTACTACTATTATAGGAGGAGAAGGTGATATTGATAATAGAGTAAAAGAACTTAAAGAAGATCTTGCTCGAATTAAGGCAGATGCCACTATGGATGGCAGTTTTATGATTGATTTTCTTAATCAGAGAATTGCTAAACTTACTGGAGGTATTGCTAGAATTTATGTAGGAGGAACTACAGAACTCGAACTTAAAGAAAGGAAGGATAGAGTTGAAGATGCAGTTGCTGCTACTAAAGCTGCTATAGAAGAAGGAATTGTAGTAGGAGGAGGATTAACTTATTATAACATTTATAATTATCTGGACCAAAATTATCCAAGTGATTTAGATGTTAAACTTGGTTATGAAATCTTTAGAAATGCTTTACTTGCCCCACTTCACCAACTGTTTAAGAATAACGGCATTGTTACAGAAAAAGAGATTGAGAAATATACTTCTCAATTTACTGATAAAATTGGATATGATGCCAAAAATAACCTCATTACAGACCTTTATAGAAGTGGGATAATAGATCCTGCCAAAGCAGCCAAACATGCTCTTAAAAATGCCGTTTCTGTGGCAAATTTATACCTTTCTATTTCTTGTGTAATCAGCCCAATTATTGTTCAGTAATGTTACAATTTCCAGAAAAAATATATCTTCATAATTTAGGTCACGCCTATAGTTCATTTAAAAGAGAACTTATTTATAAAGATATTAAAGGTGATGTAGCAAGATACGTAGCTACAGAAGTTTCTCGTATTATAGGAAATCTTGATGATATACAAGCAATTGACTTCGATGGGGGCCCTTTCTTAGGAGTAGGAGATTCTCTTTTTAATTCTTTTGTAATTACAGGCTTTGTAAGAGATAAGAAAACTAAAGAGATTTTAGTACTTTTGACAAAATGTTCTATTTAAACTTAATTTTAATACTTGCTATTTCTTGGTTTTTAGGACAGGATAGAGCAAAGGCAGGTAAAGCAATAGGTTTCCGCTCATTATGTATAGTAATGTTAGGAGCTTATTGTTTTACATATTCAGCTTATATGCCTTCTGGAGGAATTGATTACCATGTTATTGCACAAATAGTTTCTGGTATTTCTTTCGTAGGAGCTGGATTAATTTTTAAGGACAAAAGTGTCCATAATTTAACTACTGCAATTCTAGTCTGGGCCTCTGCAAGTATAGCAGTATTATTAGGTTTAAATAAGATTTTAGAAGCAGTAACTATAACTATTATAATTCGATTAGTTTTACTTTATAAAAAGAAAGAAAAATGTTGAAAGAACGATTTTATTATGGCAGAGAGTATAAGCTAGCAAATATACCTTGCCTTATTTCTGACAGAGGAGAACTGCTTGCTACTGGCGAACCTCTACAAGTTAAGAGTCTTCCAAGGATTACTATTTGTGGCATTTGGGATACTAATACTAATATTATGTATTTTGGAGTTTCTAGATGTAGTGCAAGAGACCATTTTGATAAAAGAATTGGTAGAGATATTGCTTATTCTCGTGCTCTAAATAAACCATTTAAAGTGGTTAAGATTCCTCCTACTTTGCATGTAAGTGATACTTTTATGTCTACTGCCAAGCTTATAGAGGAAGAAGTTATGAGTATGGTATATCCTATTAACCTTAATGGATAGCTATACCATTTATTGTGATGGTTCTTACCAAGCTTCTATAGAATGTGGTGGCTGAAGTGCTATTATTATAAAAGACGATACTATTATAAAGAAACTTTATTGTGGTTGTAAACATACTACAAATAATAGAATGGAACTAAAGGGAGTTTTAGAAGCTTTAAAATATTTTAAAACTCCCTCTATTCTCACCATTTATTCAGATTCTCAGTATGTAGTTAATTCTATTAATGCAAAACAAGTATATAAATGATTTGAAGAGCATGATTATTCTAAGAAAAACTTAGACTTGTGATTTGAGATCATTGATTTACTTGACTTTCATACAGTTAACTTTATATGAGTAAAGGGGCATAATAAAAACAAATATAATGAGTTAGCTGATTTATTAGCAGTTCATGCCGCACAGTGTCTTAATTTAGAAGAAGATGTTCCAATTAGTATTTAAAAAAGTAGGAAATCATTGGTATTTAGATATTCCTCATGAAAATCCATCTGACTTAAAACTAGATAGAAGAATTGAGTTCCTATTAACAAAAGCAGATAAATATAACGATAAAATAGTTACTGTTTATTTGCATGAGTTAACAGATGTTATTATAGAAGAAGGTTTAATCCAGTTTCAGGAAAGTGATTTTCAGAGGTATTTCTTAACTAACGATGACTTTCAAATGAAAATGTGGATAAATAATAGAAAATTTACTATTTCTAGTAGTTTATACACATTAATCGAGAATTATTATCACTTAGATTTACACTTAGTTGCTTATAGAATAAGTTTATATGGAATTTAAAAAAATTGATGAAGTAGAAGCTTCTATTAAGGAGAGTTATATTAAAATCCTTAAGGAAAGAATTAGTCTTATGAAACAGTCCATTGTTGCTATTGAGGACGCTTTAGATTATCTTATAGAAGATGCTACAAAAGAGAGTCATTAAAGCTAAAGTAATGGCAATTAGAAAGGACCTTTACTCCAAATATGTATTTCAGAATATTGATGAGGCAGAAAACAGTTTATATAGATATTTAACTGTTACAAGATGTCCAAATTGAAAAGAACCAGAAGATTTACGTGTGGGAGATGAAGGTTTTTTAGAATACGAAGATGTTAAAAAAGGAGATATTTATAAAGATAAAATAACAGGTGAAGATAAACAAATCCAGTATGATAACCTTTATTTTATGAACTTTGTAAAACAAATAAAAGATAATGTAAAAGAATATAGTTTTTAATATGAAAGATATAAAGAAGATGACAGAATTTGGAGAAACACTTAATACAGCACTTAACTCAGTTAATATGTATGTATGAAAGACATATAATGGTACAGAAGTAAAGCTTATAGAAATGACACCAAAAGCTCTACAAAAAGCTTATAATCATGTAAATGAAATGCTTTATAATAAGAGTAAACTTACACCAGGTAAGTACCAAGTAAAGAAGAATATACAGAATTATATGGCTAGTTGTAATGCAGAGTTGTTCATGCGTTATTTGCTTTACGAATGTAACATTGATTGTCTTAAAACAAATATCCAAATTATCGATTTTCTTAGAGAGAGTAAACGAGCTAATAATTTGAGTTCTACAGATTCAGTTACTACCGTATTTTCTAATGCACCGAGAGAATTTGAAACTGTCACCATTGGGCAACTTTTAGATGCCTGTTTAGATAGATTGGGAGTATTTAATCGCAAAATGCTTACTGATAGTTTTATCCTTGCACAAGGTATTTGGCTAACAGATGCTGAAAAGAAAGATCTTACGGAGTACGATGATAATGGAAACAAAAAACCATGAATTAATGTAATTAAGGAAAGACTTATGCTCCCAGTAGGAACTAAACTGAAACTTAATTCTCATGGACTTTCTTACAAGGAATTTAGAGCTATTATACATCTTACAGAACTTCCAAAGTTCTCGAGCCTTCCAACAGATACTCTTCTTTTACTTAGAGACAAGATATTTGTACTTCTTGATTACGATACTGATTTCTTTATTGAGAAATGGTTGAAACTGAAATCACAAATAGAAGAAGTAGCTAAGGAAAGAGAAATTTCACTATACTCTTCAGAACAAAAGTAATGATTTTATATTTAAGTAATCAGACACCTTTAATAGAAGACAGTAGATATAGACTTACTACAGTCGAAGAGGTCTTAGATTTATTTAAAGATATAAAATTAGTACAATTTGACACTGAAACAGATGGATTAAATCCTCATTTAAAACAGTTAATGACTCTTCAGATAGGTTCTGATAAAATAGATACTAGAGTGGTTATAGATTGTACTACTGTAGATATACACCTATTTAAAGAGTTCTTGGAAAGCAAAATGCTTGTTTGTCATAATGGTAAATTTGATTTACAGTTTCTTTATAAACAAGGAATTGTTCCAAGAAAAATTTACGATACTATGATTGCAGAACAACTTTTATATTTAGGTTATAGACCTGGTTATATAAGTTATAGTTTAAAAGCTTGTGCTGAACGATATCTTGGTATAGATATAGATAAAACTGTTAGAGGGCAAATACGTTGAAGAGGAATAGATGCAGAAGTAATTGTTTATGGAGCAGGAGATGTAACTTATTTAGAGCAAATAATGTGAAAACAGTATGCTGAAGCAAAACGACAAAATTGCCTTAAAGGCGTACAAATAGAATGTGAAGCCGTTCCTGCCATTGCCTATTTAGAATATTGCGGTATTTGTCTTGATGCTAAGAAATGGGAAGAAAAAATTATTAAAAATAAAAAATTAGTTGTAGAGTATAAAGAGCAATTAAATAATTTTGTAGTTTCTTTAAATGAAGGAAATAATCCTTTTTGTTATTTAGATCCACAAGGAGATCTTTTTTCTGGTTTTTCTGATAAACCTTCTTGTATAATAGATTGAAATAGTCCAGCACAAGTAACAGCTTTGGCTAAGTATTTAGGTTTTGATACTTCCACTCAGGATAAGAAAACAGGAAAAGATAAAGACTCTGTAATGGAAAAAGCATTAAAACCTCAGAAGGGAATTAATGACGAATTTTTAAAATTATATTTTGCATATAAAGAAGCTGCAAAGGAAGTCTCTTCATTTGGATATGGGCATATAAATGCAGTAAATCCTCTTACTAATTGTATACATACTACTTGAAGACAAATAGGAACTGCCTCAGGAAGAATGTCCTGTGGTGAAGGTACACATCCAGATGAAGAACTCGCTCAGTATAAGCATTTACCTAAGGGTGCTTGTCCTAAAGTTAATTTACAACAATTACCTGCGGACGAAGAAACTAGAAGTTGTTTTATCTCTCCTCCTGGGCATTTAATGGTAAGTGCAGATTTCAGCGCTGAGGAAAGTCGTTTGGCAGCAGAAATTTATAATGAACCTGTTCTACTTGAGGAGTTTTTACATGGAAGTGGAGATGTGCATAGTGTATTTGCAAAGACTTTTTTTGCTAAAGAGCTAGAAGGAGTTCCGGTAAAAGACATTAAAGAAAAGTATCCAGAGTGAAGAAAGTTAGCAAAAGGTCCAGAATTTGCACTTTCTTTTGGTGGAGGCACAGGCCCTATAAAATCTATTGTTCAGTGTTCGGAAGAAAGAGCACAAGAAATTTATAATAATTACCAAAAAAACATGAAGGCAACTTGTGATTTTGCAAGAAAAGGAGCTTTATTTGTTAAATCTCATGGTTATATTATTATAGATCCATATTCGGGAAATCGAATGCACTGAGCAGATTGAAAGGACTGATATAAAGAAGAACAACTAATGAAATATGGAGGATATAACTCATTTTCTAAAGAACAACAAAATGAGCATCGAAAAACAGGTGCCTATTGGGAAAGAATGGCTAGAAATGCAGTAACACAAGGTTCTGGAGCTGTAATATTAAAAATAGCCTTAAAGAATTTATTTGACTATATAATAGATAATAATTATTTTAATAAAATTAAAATTGTTGCCGCAGTACACGATGAAATTGTTTGTACTTTTCCAGAAGAAAATAAAGATTTTCCAAAAATATTAGAACAAACTATGGAAAATGCAGCAGCAGTTTTAGTACATAAATTACCTATACCAGCTGAAGCTAGTGTAGGAAATCATTGAATACATTAATGAAAATAAATTTACACCTTTTAAGAACTCTTTATTTGATTAATAGAGGGTCTAAAACAGAAGCTCCTATGCTTAATTTTATTTTAAATTATTGTAGGAATCTGAAAAATGTAGACATAGAAATAGATAATGAAAAAAATCTGTTTATAACTAAGAATACTACAAATCCTCTTTATATGCCTTGTATCATAGCGCATATGGACACTGTATTTGATTATGATTTTGAAAGAGAGCTTGTACAGAAAGGAAATTTTATTACAGCCAGAGATGCTAAAACAAAGGCTCCTTGTGGTTTAATGGCAGATGATTCTAATGGTATTTATTGTGCTTTGAGATTACTCGATATTATGCCAAATATTAAAATCTGTTTTACAACACAAGAAGAAATAGGAGGAATTGGAGCTGTAGTAGCTACTGAAAACACAGAGTTCTTTAATAATGTAAATTTCTTTTTACAGGCAGACAGAAGAGGGAACTCTAACATAATCACTTTTACAAATGGAAGAAAAATTGTTTCAGATAAATTTGTAGAAGATATAACACCTATAATTAAAAGGTATAATTATTCTACTACAAATGGTATTTTTACCGATATAGGAGAAATTGCCTTTTGGTGTGGTATTTCTGGAATTAATATTTCTTGTGGGTATTATAATGAGCATACGGTAAATGAAACTTGTAATACAGTTGAATTACATAATTGTCTTTATCTTATGAGAGAATTAATAAATACTCTTAAAGATAAAGAACCATATAAAGTAGAATTTGCTCCAAATAAAGATCTTGATAGATCTCTGTTGAAGTATAATGACTATTTCTCATATAATACACATGATTATCTGTTTGAACCTCTTCCTTGTGACACCTGTTCAGATATGGACTGTATGAATTGTACCAAAACATTTTAATGGACAGAACAGAAAGACAGAAATTAGGAATTAAACGCTGATTAGAAGCCGGAGCTATCGGAACGCTCGAATACGGTACGGGCGTAGGTATCGAAATAATAAAAGCCTAGCTTCTTAGGAATAAGAAGTTTTTATTGGGCAAAATCGGTAAAACTCCAAAAGGACAATACCGAGGTAATTTAACTAGTAATATAGTTAAACACCGTAGAGCGTAGGGAATGAACCTAAAAATAGAATATAATTTCCCCAAGAGTGTCCAATACCCCAACTGAAATAAGTGGGTAAAAATGTACGCCGAGCTATAAGGTAACTTATAGAACTAAAGGATAAAAAACCTTTAGGATAACATTACTGAAGACCCGCACTGCTATAATGGCTATACAGCTATTATTAAGAAAGAATCCAGAAGCTTCTATTTTAATCAGCGTTCCAACCAACTATCTGAAAAACCAATGAATAGAAAATCTCCAAAAGTTTAATATAGAAAATTGTGAAGTTGTAGTGATAAATACAATAGTTAGGCATACATATACTGTTGATTTGCTAATAGTCGATAAATAGGCTTTGTTGACTTTAAATTTACTTAATTGTCGGGAACTTCCTTAGAGTTCTTTCTACTAAATTATAATAGAAATATATATAATGGTGAGAATAATTACCTCAGTATAGTAAAAAAGAAAGAAATTGGATAATCCGCAGCCAAGCTTCTAATTTAGAAGAAGGTTCATCGACTATCCCAAATGGGAGTACAGAATAAAATTCTGGAAACAGTAAAATTTATAATTTTTAATTAAAAAATGAAAAAACTTTATTATTTTTATACTTTATCTACAACAAAAGATATATCTAATATTAGATACGTAGGCGTTACTACTCGTACTTTAAAACAAAGATTAAGTGGGCATAAATATTGTGCTCTGCATAAAAATAAGAGATCTACCGCAGTTCATAAATGAATGTATTCGGAATATTTAGCTGGAAATGATATAATTATTTCTCAAATAGATTGTTGTGAAGAAGCTGTCTGAGAGGAAACAGAAAAGTATTGAATTAAAGAATATCAAAACAAAGGGTTTAAATTATTAAATATCCAAAAAGGCGGCTCCGGAATAGTAACAAAAGAAATGAGAAATAAAGAAGGGTTGCAAAGAAGTATAGATGCTCATAAAATTCCAGTATATGCTTTAGATGATAATTTAAATGTAGTTTTAGAATTTTCTTCAGCTGTAGAAGCAATTCGATTTTTTGGAGGAAAAAGTAAAACTGCTATATCAAATGCTATTTCTAAAAACGTTAGTACTAAAAAATCATTTGGTTATTACTGAGTAAAACAAAATGATTATAAAAATGGAAATTTTTATGTTAATACCACTCCTAACTTTGAAAGTTTTAAAAAGAAAGTGTATCAGTTTGATAAGAACGGTACGTTTGTAAAAATGCATGAAAGTATAAAGAGTATAGAAAGGTATTATAATATACAAAATTCTTCTCCTTTAAGACACGCTATAAGAAAGAAAAGATTATATAAAAATTCATTTTGATCTTTTGAAAAAGAAGCCGACTTTGATTTAAATTCTCCATTTAGATTTTTTGAAATAGATAAAAATGAAAATATAATAGATAGGTATTTAAAAGTTGAAGATATTTTGAAAAAATATAACTGCTCTTCTAATTTTTTATACAAAAAGGATAAAAATACTAAAGGTATATTACCCAATGGTAATAAAATTATAAAAAATAAAAATTATAAATAAGATATAGTCAGACTTTATATGAAAGTATAAAGAGTTTTGGAAGCACATGGTGCGGCCGCTACAACCCTCCTTTCTATCTTTACTACAGTTAGTTATAGAATGCTTTTATGCTTAACTGCCACTATAGATAGATTAGATGGTAGAGGAGAAATCCTTAAACAATATGCACCAGTATGTGATCAGATAACCTTAACAGAAGCAACTAAAGAAGGTTGAGTAGCTCCAGTTAAAAACTATTTAGTTCTCTTAGATGTTGATTTACAGCCATATAAAGAATTAGATAGAAAATTTAATAGCTATTTTGCGTTCTTTGGCTTTCAGTTTGATACAGCTATGAACTGCTTGCAAAACTGACGCTTTCGCAACAAATATGCTAAAGAAATAGGTTCTGATCCAAAAACTGTTTTACAAATGAGTTCCTGTTGAATGAAGGCTTTACATGCAAGGAAATCCTTTATAGAAAACCATCCTAAGAAAATAGAAATTTGTAGAAGAATAATAGATGCAAAACCGAATACTAAAGGTATTTTATTTTGTCCTACTATAAAATTTGCAAAAGAAATTAAAAGGGGAAAGGTTTTATACTCTGCACAAAAAACTTCTGAAAATAAAAAAATTATAGAAGAATTTAATGTTGCGGAGAAAGGATGAATCGCTTCGAGTCGTATGTTGAATGAAGGTAAACCAAAAAATCTAATTTAAAAGACATTTAATGAAAAAATTTTATTTATACACACTTAATGATCCTAGAACAAATGTTCCTAAATATGTGGGAATTACTTGTAATTTACAACAAAGATTAATGTACCATCTAAAAGACACCGCAGATACAAAAAAGACACGTTGAATACATACTTTAAAAGAAGAAGGTATTACTCCTATAATCACTAAATTAGAAGAATCTGAAGATATTTATAAAATAATTAATCTAGAAATAGAGTATATTAAAAAGTATAAAGAAACTTTAGATTTAGCAAATACAACTATCGGTGGTGAATATTATGCAATTGGTACTCCAATAGATTGCTATGATTTACAAGGTAATTATATAGAAACTTTTTCATCTATGGTGGAAGCTCTGCCTGGGATAAAACACTATAGTGGTATTTCTGCTGTATGTAATCATAAACGAAATTATGCTTATGGTAAAATCTGAAGATATCAGGGAGAGCCTGTTACTAAAGAAGATTTAGAAAAAGTTAAAAAATCTCTTAATAAAGCTAAATATAAAGAAGTTTTAATAATAGATTTAGAAGGAAATATCTTAGATAGATTTCCTTCTTTAACTAAAGCCGGTCAAAGTAAAAAGTGGGGATCTATCAGTAATTTACGTTGTGCGATGAAAGGGCATAATGCCCATGGAAATTCTTTTCTTGCTAAGAATCATTTTATTTGTTCTTCCATGGAAGATTTTTATGAAAAACGTAAAAAATATGAAGATTTTTTAAAATCTAAAATTGTTCTTCAATATACTTTAGATGATGAATTTATAGCAGAATATCCTTCAGTAATGGAAGCAAGTCGTGTATTAAATAAAAGTTGGGCTTCAATTTTTAGATGTTGTAAAGGACAACAACAAGAAGCTCATGGTTTTAAATGGAAACTTAAGTTTTAAATATAAATACGCCGTGTAATAAAGTAATTTATTATAGTATAATACCTGGATATCGTTGAAAGCTAAACTTTTTAAAAGCATGCTAACTTAACGAGGCAAAGAGCTAAAGACTCAGCCCTAGAGACTAGATACAGGTACCCCTATTTTAGGGTGAAGATATAGTCCAGACTGTAAACAATTTTTTGGAAAGCGAAAGCTTTTAGCAGTAGGTAGATATTCAAGGACTTACAACAGGAATCATAATGAATGTGAATAGTTCTAAAATTTCTAGTGTCCAAAAAACTGGTCGTTGTTGTAGATTTGCACCTAATAAAGTTGCAGAAATATTTACATTGGCCATTAAAGGAACTCAGGAAGTAAAATGGTTTAATAACAGTAGCACAACAGAGTATATAACTATAAATGACTCTACAGACTTAGACAAAGTATTAAATGGAGAAGAAATAAACTCTCGACAAAGAGAGTGAACAGAAGATAAAACTTATAGATTTTAAAATGACTTAAATAGTAATTTTTGGAACTAAATACGATTTTAAATTTAATGTCAGCTTACAATCTCACAGCAGATGAGCTGCTTTTAATTTATATAACCCTCTTAGCAAGAGACGAAGAGGGTAATGCTACTTATTTTTCACAGTGATTTAATAATGGAGGAAGAGAAAGACTTAGAGACTTATTTTCTTCTTTAAAGGAAAAAGGAGTAATCCTTAAATCTTATAATCCAGAATCTTATATACCTAATGATATAGAGTTTAATAAAAATTTTTTAAAAAAGTGATATAAATTTTCTGGAGAGATGGGCCAAGAATTACTTAATGCTTATCCTTCATTTTTAAATATACAGGGAAAATATGTTCCACTGAAAGATGTTTCTAAAAGATTTGCTTCTTTAGATGACTTTTTTAATTTTTATGCTACACAAATAGGTAGTAATCCGGAAAAACATAAAGAAGTAATGGGAATTCTTAATTGAGCTAAAGAAAATAATTTACTTAATTTTGGAATTTTAAATTTTGTAATTTCTAATCAGTGGAATAATTTGAAAGAACTTAGAGATAATCCAGAAATGGTGCCTATATACCAAGATAGTATTTTAACAGATGACTAATGTAGATTTACTTTTTAAGAAAATTGATGAAGGTAGAGCTGGAAAAAATATTGGATTGAGTACAGGTATACCTAAATTAGATAAATATACAGGAGGAATCCAAAAAGGTGTTTATACACTTATTTTTGGACTTTCGGGTTCCGGAAAGACTTCCGTAGCTTTATATAATTATATTTATCGCCCATTAAAAGATAATCCCGAAAAAGATCTTAAATATATTTATTTTTCTTTGGAATTAGGAGCAGATGTTTTGCTCAGCAAACTCCTCTGTTTATGGGTTTATGAGGAATTTGGAGTAATAATACCTTACTCCTCTATAATGTCTTGAAAAGAGCCTTTAAATGACGAATTTTACAATTATATATGTAAGGGAAGAAAATGACTAGAATCTATTTCTGAAAAACTTATAATAATAGATACTAATCTTTCTTCAAAAAACTTTTATTCTAAAATAATGACATTTTTAGAAGAATGAGGGACATTTAAAGAATCTGAAGATGGAAGAAGAAAAATATATATTAAAAACAATCCAGAGCAGTTTGTAACAGTTGTTCTGGATCATATAGGTCTATTACTTTGTTGTGATGGACATACTAAAAAACAGGAAATAGATTTAGTTTCCCAGTATGCAGTATCTTTAAGAGAGAGATGTGGTGTTTCTTTTGTAATTTTACAACAAGAAAATAGAAATTCTGCATCCTCCGATAAAATTAAAATGGATATGACAGACTGTAGTCTAGACGGCCTTAAAGATAGTGGCAATACTGGAAATGATGCAGAATTATGTATAGGAGTCTATAATCCTATAAAATTTAAATTAAAAACTAAATCTGGTTATCCAATAATTTCAGAAGACAACGGTTTTGGTTTTACGGGCTTTAGAAATCGAATTAGATTTTTGCAGATCATAAAGAACCGTACAGGCCCTTCTGATAAGTCTATTCCAGTAAACTTTTTTGGAGAAATCGGTCTCTTCAGAGAATTACCAAAACCAGAAGAAATTAAAAATCCATTGGACTATATGTCCTTAAACCCAAATAAACAAGAGATCGTAGAACCAGACAGTTCTACAAAAAAATTTATTTCATATGAATTTTAAAAAATGGCTATAACATTACCTACGACAAAAATTCCTGCTACTACTCAAGATCCTAAATACTTAATCCTTTTTGGATTACCAAAGGTTGGAAAAACAACAATTCTTTCTACTCTTGAAGGAAATTTAATTTTGGATTTGTAATAAAGTCCCTATAATCAGTAATGATTATAGCAAACCCCTTGAATTTTTGGAAAAACTGTTATATTTATTCCCATTTTCAAAAATATTTTTTTGTATATTTGTAAATGGTTTTAAGTATGTTTAACAGTTAATCAAAAGCTAAGTATGAATGATATAGAAAAATTATGTTTATATAAAGGAAAAGAAGTAGAAACTAAAATTGAAGATGTTGATTATCAATCTAATAAAGAATTTCAATCTGATTTTTACAATGTTATAAAAAGCATTTCGCAAAAAGTAAATGGCAAATATATGTATTTTTACATAGTAGAGTGTAAAAAATGTGGATCTCTAAAAAAGATATATAGGTCAGATTGAAAAAACCAAAAACTTAGAATGTGCAAAAGGTGCCTCTCTATTACAAAAAGAGAATCTCACATTGGTTATGAAAATAAAACATATAAAGTTGTTGGTATTAATTTTGAGAGAAGTAATCAAAATAAAAGACGTGTTTATTATGATGTTGTATGTAAAAATTGTGGCGCAAAACTAGTGTTACGTTGAGATGCAATTTATTCTGACACTAAAAATACGCGCTGTTCAAAGTGCTGTGGAAATAATATTATTCCATCAGAAAATGCCGTATATAATGTTTTATACAACTCATATAAACAAAACGCAATTATGCGTAATTTTGGTTTTGAATTAACAAGACAAGAATTTAATAATTTAATTTTACAAGATTGTTTTTATTGCGGAAATCCTCCTCACGAAGTACAGTCATTAAAACGTTATAATAAAACAGGAGTTCCTATTTTTACAAATGGAATAGATAGAAAAAATTCAAATTCTGGATATACTATTGAAAATTGTGTCCCATGTTGTGAAATGTGCAATAGAATGAAATTAAATTATGATATAAATACTTTTTATAAACATATATATAAAATATATCATCATAAAAGTTTAACGACTATCTCGCAAGAGAGTACATCACAAGCTAATGGTGATGGAAGTGGGGGGTCTCCAGAAATGGAGAATGATATAGTCTAATCTGCATGGCGACATGCAGCTGCCAAAAGCGCATGTAATGTTGCGAATTACATGGAATATAAATGTTTGAAAACGGTTCTGATTATGTTTCTGCACTTAAAATGAAAGTTAATTCTATTAAAGAACTTAATGAAATCTGTACAGCTATAAAAGAGGCCAAATGTCCATACAAATATATTACAATAGATACTATTACAGCAGTAGAGGAAATGGCTAAACCTCTAGCAATTAAACTCTACCAAGATTCCCCAATGTTTTCTGAGAAATATGCAAATGTTAAAGATCCCGCAGCTCTTCCTAATGGTTCGGGATTTTCATTTTGGAGATCCTCAATAGAACTCATTATTAACAAAATTGCTTCTTGTGCCCCAAATATTATAATTTGTGGACACGTTAAAGATGCTGCACTTTCAGAAAGCACAAATGGTAATTTAAAAACTCTCGATTTAACAGGTAAAATTTTTGCATAAAATAAAAAGTATTTTTATATTTGTATTTATAAAATAATCGAATATGGAAAATACTATTAGTACACTTTATTTAGAAGGTTTGTCAAGTAGACAAATTTCAGATTTTTTAAAAATAGATAAAAAAGAAGTAGATTTATATATAATAGATAATTATTTTACAGAAAAGAAAAATTCTAAACAAAAAATAACAAAAGAGATTTTAAAGGAAGCTTTAAGTTTAAAATATAAAGGAGAAACTTTTGAAAATATAGCTAAAAAATATAACCTTTCAAGTAGTCTTTTTACACAGAAATTTAAAAAACTTAGAATAGATTATAATTCAAGAAAATATGATTATTCTTTATTAAATAAAGAAACTGTTACTGACATAGTTAAAAAATTTAATGATGGGTATACCGTTAACGATTTAATTAAAATCTACGGTTTTAATAAAACTGTTTTGGCAAACGTTATTAATGAAAACGGAGGAAATACAACTCCATGTTCTTTTTGTTCTACTATATTTGATAATATAGATACTGAAGAAAAGGCATACTGGTTAGGGTTTTTATATGCAGATGGTTGTGTTGGAAGTAGAGATAATTCTCTAGAATTATCTTTACAACTTTTAGATGCAAAACATTTGTATAAGTTTAAAAGTTTTTTAAATGCAGAAAACAAAATTGCTTTAGACTTTAAAATAGGTACATTTGGAAGGTGTAGATTTTCTATTTCTAATAAACATTTTAAAGAAACTTTAATTTCTTTAGGTTGTTTTCCGCAAAAGTCTTTAAGGTTAGAATTTCCAAAAGAAAACCAAGTTCCAACAGAATTTTTAATCCCTTTTATTAGAGGTTATTTTGATGGAGATGGTTGTTTATCCCACACTTTTAGTGATACTATTAAATCTCGTTTCACAGTTAAAACTAGTTTTATTGGAACAAAAGAGTTTATATTTTCTTTACTGAAGTTCCTCAAAACACAAGAAATTTTTGGATCTATTTATAAAAATAAAACTTATAAAGATAATACTTTAGAAGTAAAATTCAATAAAACTAATTCTGTTAAATTACTAAATCTTATATATAATGATGCTTCTATTTATTTAGATCGAAAATTTGAAAAATACAAATTTTATGCTAAGCATCATAATTTTGCCGTCTCTGTAAGTGATTACAGAGATTATGAACGAACAATATCGGAGAAGGCTAAACACTGAATAAATAAATATTTTAATATAGATTTTGATACAGTGCACGCTAACACCGAGATAACTAAAAAACGTAACGGGTTTTTAGCATCGTAACGCATAGAGGTTGAAACTATATATTTTATAGAATAAAATACCTCCACGAGTGTTCGTTATCTTTTTAAAAAGATAAATATATATGCTGATCTTATGAGAAATTATAAGAATTAAGAGATAAAAAACTCTTAAGATAACAAAATGAAAACTTCGAGAATTTTAGCTGCAAAGTCAGACGCAATCGGTTTCGTGCACCGAAATGAAAATAGTGATCTTTGTATACAGTTTGGAACTGATGGAGAAGTACTTACTGGAGCAAGACCCCAACATCTCGCAAATAAAGATATTATAGTAGCAGAACGTAAAGAGGATGGTTCTTTTGTTCCACATTGGGAAAGAATCTATCCATCTCTTAATAGCAAGTAATGGAAGCAACTATTAAAGTGCAGAATAATAAATTAGTTTTAAACAAAGAGGCTACACAACTTCTTGGTGTTAAAGCTAATGATCGAATTGCAGTAAATTATTGATCACAGAATGCAGAAGAGACTTTTCCAGTAATTGGAAGAGCCTCTTTATTTGCTTGTGACGGAAACAGATTAACGAAATCTAACACGGTTTCCTATAGAGGAGCACAAAGAGACATTTTGCTCCAATATGGAAATTATTTTAAACTAGAACCATTTAAACATTATTTTAAAATGGTTAAAATAGAGGAACCCGAAATTACCTCTGAAGAAACATTTGAAGAAGAAGAAGAATATCTTAACAATTTAATTTAAAACAAGTATGAATTTTAATTTTGATGAGGCCCTTAAGGCAAAAGAGACAGGTAAATTTCTTTCATTTGGTATAAAGGACGCTACTTTTAAGGGCGTTGAATATGGCCAGCAGACAACTCAGAGTGGTGAGGATCTTGCTTATATGGCTATGAAGTTTGATATTGATGGTTATGGAGACTATGAGGCTAAGATTTTTGAGCCTCGTTCTAATGAGCGCCAAGAAATGCAGTGGGGACTTACACCTTCTCCTCTCGATCATTTTCTTATTATAGTACGAGAGTTGCTTGAGGCAATTGCTCCAACAGCTTTTGAAGAGCTTAATGAAGGCAAAAAGAAGCTTTCTGGTAGCTTTAAACAAGTAGTAGCTGCGGTTGCTAGTATGACTGCTCCGGGCATTGGAACAAAGACACAAATTAAGCTTGTTCCTAATAGTAAGGGTTACGCAAATCTTCCTGCATTTCCGGCTCGTCTTACTAAAGATGGACAGCTTGGAATTTCCACTCGTATTATTGGAAAGGATCTTACTCTTACAGCACGTGAGCTTAAGCAAATTGAGACAGCACAGGCAGCTAAGCCAACGCAGATGTCTACTTCTACCACTACAGATACAGTAAACTCTATGCTTGATGATCTTAACGGTTCGGATTCTTCTTCAGATTCAGATTTACCGTTCTAAGAGATGGAAATAACTTTTCCAGTTATTCTTTCTAAAGAGCTTATTTATAATAAAGTTCGTGAAGAGGAAATCTTGGAGTATTATTTAGGTATTCCAGTAAAAAAAGGTTTATTTAAAAGTCCATTAAGAAATGATAATTCTCCCACTTGTGCTTTTTATAGAGCGCGTAATGGAAGGATTATTTTTAAGGACTTTTCTGGAGCATTTTCTGGAGATGCTATATCTGTAGTTATGGAGAAATTCCAATGCAGTTATATGAAAGCTCTTCAGATTATAGCGAATGACTTTGGGATTGTAAAAAATGAAAATCTTAAAGTAAATAAACCTAAAATGGAATACTCAGGTAGTATATTGGAAGAAAATAAAACCAGTATTATACAAGTAGAAATACGAGATTTCCAAGATTACGAACTCGCTTGATGGAAAACATATGGGATTACAGAAAAGACTCTAAAACACTTTAGGGTCTTTTCTTGTAAGAACATATGATTAAATGGTACTTTATTTCATTTAGAAACAAGTAAGCAAAAGATTTTTGGTTATTTTGGAGGAACAAAAGATGGAGTAGAAAATTGAAAAATCTACTTTCCTGGGAAAAAGAAATATAAATTTATTTCTAATTGGAAAGCAACTAAAATACAAGGAGCCGCCCAATTACCAAAAGAAGGTGGAGAGTATTTAGTAATTACAAAATCTCTTAAAGATTGTATGACTTTATATGAATTTGGAATTACAGCAATCGCTCCTAACTCAGAAAATTTATTTGTTACTCCTGCTCAGTATGAGAAATTAAAAACTAAATTTAAAAATATTTTAATTGTTTATGATAATGATTTAGCTGGTATCCACGGATTAAATAAGATTAGAAAAGAATTTCCTGGAACAAAAGTAGCTTTTATACCAAGAAAGTATGAAGCAAAAGATATTTCTGATTTCTATAAAAAATACGGAAGAGAAGAAACTCAGAAATTGATAACCACAGCTAAAAATTTTTATTTTAATGGCTAAAAAACGATCCGCAAACTATTGTCGTACAAAAGGAAATACTTTTGAGCGTAAAATAGTAAAAGAGCTGAAAGAACTTGGATTTAACGTAGGTACTACAAGAAATAACTCTAGAACAGAAGATGCAGATAAGGTAGATATATATGATGTAGATAATACACTACCTTGTAAGATACAATTAAAAGCCACACAACAAACTCCACAATATTTTAAAATACGTTCAGAATCTTCTGTTAAAGCAGAAGACTTTGTAGTACTTTGATCGAAACAAGAAAAAAGAACTACAAATATAGTCTCAGTTGGAGAAGTTGTAATTATGGATAAACAATTATTTTATAAACTTATAAAACCTTATGCAAATGGAAAAAGTACAAGTGACATTTAAGAACGAAGAGAAGGAAATTAAGATTGACCTTAATTATGATCACAGTTCAGGAACTCTGCATTATGATGTAGATCTCGGAGAGTATAAGAAGGACTCTTCTATAGATCTTACTGTATTTCTCGCTACTATGTTCTTAAATAGTCTTAATTCAGATGAAACAGTAGATATAGAATAAAAAAATGTTACCATTACTTTCAGATAGTTTAAAAAATCTTCTTTTGTCTATTTCTGAAGAAAATGACAGTGATATAATTAATGATCTTCTTGTTGCTAATGAGTTAGTCGAAATAGCAAGAAGTTTTAATGATCCAAATTTCGATAAAAGTTTTTCTAAAAACATTTCACAACTAATTAATGATAATTACAGAATGCTCACTTTTCGTCAAAATGAATTATTAATTTCATTTTTGCCTAAAGGAAAAGATCCTATTTATACAAGTGAAAATAAATGGGGAAGAACAAATCGTCAATTTGGTAAACCTGCACGAATAATCCAAAATCTTTTAGTAAAGAAATATTCTTGCAAAGAATTCGAGGATTTTCAGAATTTTTTTAAGGCTAAAGTATCTGAAATAGATTTTCGTATTGTAGAAGGATCTGATATTACAAAGTATTATAACAAAGAGAATTACTACCAAGAAACAGGAACTTTAGGAAATAGTTGCATGCGTTATAGTACTTGTGAGTCTTTCTTTACTATTTATGAGGATTATGCAAAAATGCTTGTAGCCTTTAAAGATGATAAAGTTGCAGGGCGTGCTCTTATATGGGAAATAAATGGAGAAACATATATGGATAGAGTATATACTTATGTAGATTATTTGTATAATGCTTTTATCATGTATGCAGAAGATCATCATTGGTACCATAGAGAAGATAATTCTCTTCTTAGCGATGGGGAGGATCAAAATTTTGTAGGACCTAAAGATGATTATGAAAGATCTTTTTATCCAAGTTTGGAATTAAAAATTAATCCTGGATATGAAATATTTCCTTATATGGATAGTTTTAGATACTATTGTCGAGATACAAATACTCTTTGTACCTCTTGTTGTGATGATTGTATATATCTTTCTAATACAGACGGCCGTATTGGGGAATCTTATTATTGTGCAGATTGTGGAAGAGAATTTATTAGTAACGAATATCCGGAAGAGTTACATTACTCAGAATATGCCGATAGAGATCTTTGTAATGATTGTTGTTGGTATTGTGAATATTTAAGGGACTATATTCCAGATACTGATCCTGTGGTGGAAATGAAATGTGGTGATATTACTGCATGGGATGTTCCAGTATCTTATGTAGAAGACCCAGACGAGTATGAGGAAATTAATGATATTTATTATAAATTATCTGCCTATACAGAAGAAGAACTCGAAGCTATAAGAAATGAATAAAATACGTTATGATTTACTCCCTGTAGAAGGAATTACAGAAGTAAACAAAGTGCTTACAAATAAATTAAAGGAGCACGATAAAAATGAATGGAAGTACGGAATTTCCTGGACTGAAGTTTTATCCTCTCTTAAGAAACATTTAACAGAATTTGAATTGGGAAATGACTATACAGAAGAAGGTTTGCTTCAGATAGCAGAGGTTGCAGCAAATGCTCTTATCCTTGCAGAATATTACTCTATATATCCACAAGGTGATGATAGACAAATAACTCCTCTTACTAAAAATATAGTAGCAGTTGATTTAGATGACTGTATATTTGACTTTACCGGGAGTTATGAAAAAAGATTTGGTGTACAACTATCTGATTATTGGAATGGAGACTATAATATGTCTGATAATTTAAAGGAACTTCAGAAAGATAAAGATTTTTGGGTAAATATGCCTGTCATTTCTGAAGTTCCTTTTGAGGTAGATTATTATGTAACAGCTCGTAGTATACCTGTGGAATGGACACAAGAGGCTATACAAAAGAATAATTTACCAAAAGCTCCTATATACAGTTTACCTTGGAATGTATCTAAAATAGATACTTTAAAGAAACTAGGAGCTACTATCATGATCGATGATAAATTTAGTACTTTTAAAGAATGTAAAGACAACGGAATTTTTTGCTATTTAGTAACTACAAGAGCAAATAAACGTTATAATGTCGGACACCATAGGATTAACAGTGTTTCCGAACTCACAAAGATAAAATAATGCAAATTAAACTTTCAGAATTTAACATTTTTCCAATTGCAGACTCTGCAAGAAGGGCAGATATTAGTGATGAAATATATTTTGGAGAAAAATATAAACACTATATTAGCAATTCCAAACTTGCCTCTATATGCCCTTCACAAGGTGGTAGTATGGAAAAGTATTATGGTCCAGCAGAACGTATAGAGACTTCTAGTCTATCTTTAGGAACAGTTATACATACCCAAACTCTTCAGCCAGGAGAGTTTGAGTTAGCTCCTAAAATAGATAAACCAACAGCAAAGCTGGGACTAGCTTGCGATAAATATGTTAAGCATATAAAGAAAGGTCTCTCTAAAGAAGAAGCTGCGAGAAAAGCTTGTTTAGAAGCTAGTTATTATGTTAACCAAATAGAAAAGTATTTTCCAGCGGTAATTGAGAAAGGGGATATATTTTATGAAAAAGTAAAAGATTATGCAGATAATGTATTTACTTTGGATAATAAAGCTTGGGATACAGCAATGATTTGTATAGAGAATCTAAAGAAAGATAGACTTATACAACAGAAACTCCACCCTCTTTCCGATTTTTTAGAAGAACTTCCTTCTTTTAATGAAGACACTTTATTTCTTGATTTTCTTGTTACATATAAAGATAGATACGTAAAGCTCTCTTTTAAAGGAAAACTCGATAATTGGACTATTGACACAGAAAATAAAATCTTAACCTTAAATGATTTAAAGACTACTGGACATTGTGTTACTTGGTTTACAAATAAAGAATACGGTTCCTTCTATAAATATCACTATGCAAGACAATTGGCTCTTTATAAGATTATGTTAGAGGAACTTTGTAAGAATGAGTACGGATATACTACAAAACAGTGGCAATTTAAAACAAATATTCTTGCCGTAGAAACAGTACTAGAAAATAACACAAGATGCATTCCTATAACAAATACAGCACTTAAAGAAGGAAAAGCTGAATTATATGATTGCATAAAAAGAGTGGCTTATTACGAAATGTTTGGCCACAAGAAAGAAGTAAAATTTGTATAGTTTTACTTTGAAAAAAGAAAAAGTTTTTCTACCTTTGTAGAAAAGATGTTTAATTTAAAAAATGTAAATGAATTATGAGAATTGAAACTATTAATGCTTTCTCTTATGAGGAGGCCAAGTCTAAGGCTCGTGAGATGGGTCTTAATGTAATTAAGAATGTAACTTCGACTTTTAAGAAGAATCCAACTGATGATTATACCGATTTTGCTCAGAAGATCTTTGAGCGAGATAAGATTACCAATGTTAATGGTATTGCTTACATGATCGTAGTAGAGCCTGGTTGCCCAGACACTCGTACACGTCCTTATGAAATAAATAATATTGTTCCTAAGGGAAGTCTTACTAAGAAGCGTGTATTTGAGGTACGTACTTCTACAGATAAATATGTAGGAGAGGCACCTAATAAGGCTGCTGCTATAAAGATTGCTAAGGAGCGTATGTCTGAGTTTAAGGAGGATCTTTTTTGTCGTCAGATATATAAGGTGGATCGAGACCATGAGATTGCTTTTGTTGTAAATTATGTTCCTGGGATTCACACCAAGTTGGGTACTTACGTTGTATTTGGAAATTAATTTCTTGCCATAATATTTTTATTTTTATAGAGTCCGTAGAGTCTTTTTCTACGGGCTCTTTTTTTAACTATAGAGATGTACGATTTAGTAGATTTATTTTTTAGTACGTCTTTTAAGAAAATAGAAAAAGGGCATTGTAAAGTATATCTAGATATAGATCCAACGTATAATTCTGTCTATATAGGATTTGCAGGAGAAAAAGATTGGAAACGCCCTTATTCACACAAAAAAGACCTACTAACAGAAGCCCATAAACAGAACCCTAATCGAAGAGTATTTAGTATCGAAGGGCTGTCTTATAAAAATGCTAGAGTATTAGAAGCATTTCTTATAAAATATGGACAAGAAAAATATGGTTTAACAAAACCAAAAGGCGAAATTAAAGAAAACATTCTCCTAAATAAAAGAAGAGAAAGAGTATGAGAGAAGTATATAGAAGAAACGTTAGTAATTTCTTCTTAATAAATTAAACACTTTTATGTTTAACTTTAAATTTTTTAAAAATGCAAGTAATTAAAAGAGACAAAACTATCCAAGAGTTTGATTTTAATAAAATTGTTACAGCTTTAAATAAAGCTTTTGGAAAGGAACAATGATTTAATGAAGATGGAGATTTAGTAACGATTCTAGTACAAGAAGATATTAATAGTGCTTTAAATGCTTTGGAATCTCCTTATCACATAGAAGATATACAAGATGCTGTAGAGAATGCTTTGATGGCAAATCGCTGTTTTAGTGTTGCTAAAAAGTATATTTTGTATAGAGAGAAACATGCACAAATAAGAAAAGAGGTTGAGAAAAATTTACAATTTATAAATAAATTTATTTCTTCAGATAACACTGCAAATGCTACTATAGACGATAATTCTAATGTTAGTAATCATAATATTGCTGTTTTAAATGCTGAAATACATAAAGAAAATAATCAAAATACAAATTATAGACTTTTAGAGGATACTATAAAACAACTATATCCAGATTTTGATTACAAACAATTTATAAAAGATTGTAATTCAATTTGTTATGTACATGATTCAAGTTCTCAAATTGGAATGCCTTATTGTGTCGCTATTACTATGTATCCTTTTCTTACAGAGGGTATTAAAAAACTTGGAGGACTTTCCGCAAAACCAGAATCCCTAGAAAGTTTTTGTGGAATATTTATAAATATGGTTTTTGCTATAGCGTCTCAATATAAAGGTGCTGTTGCAACGCCGGGTTTTCTTTTATGTATGGATTGGTTTTGTAGGCAAGAATGGGGAGATGATTATATTTATCATTTAGATAAAGTTGTTTCTTTAGGAAAGAAAAATCGTACTATTGAGTCTCAAATTGTTCAATATTTTCAACAAATAACATTCAGTATCAACCAACCCGCATCGGCACGCGGAGGGCAATCAGTTTTCTGGAATTGTTCGATCTTTGATAAAGAATTTTATAATACAATGTATGGAGATTTCTTTTTTCCAGATGGAACTGCTCCAGTTTGGGAAACCTTTAATTGGTTGCAAAAAAAGTATTTGCATTGGCTCAACCAAGAGCGTTTAAAAACTCTTTTAACATTTCCAGTAGTTTCTGTAGCTTTAATTTATAGGAATAATCAATTTGTAGACCAAGAGTTATTTGAATATGCCTGTCAAGAGTATTCTGAAGGAAATTCATTCTTTACATATATAAATGATTCTCCGGAAAGCTTAAGTTCATGCTGCTTTTCAAAAGACCAAAAGATTTTATGGAAATCTTCAACATCTGGAGTTCATTTAACTACCTTCGAAGAATTTAAAAATCTTCCATATAGTGGAAATAAAGAAAATTTTAAAATATTTCATAATGGAAGTTGGGTAAAAGGAAAATTTGTAGAACTTCCAAATAGAAAAATGTATGAAGTTACTACATTTAATAATAAGAAAATTGTTGTAACAGATAATCATCTTAATCCAACTCTAAGAGGTGATATTCCAACTTCTGAATTAACGATAAATGATTATTTACTTTTTAATCAACAGCCTACAAATGCAATTTCTGAAAACGATGAACACTTAACATACGAACAGGGGTTTGTAATTGGAACGTTTTTAGGAGATGGAAATTTTGGTTCTGAGCAAAATGGAGTAATTTATGATATTAATCTCTCTTTAAATTTGGAAAAGCATAAAAAATGCATGGAAATGTTGGATATTGCAAACCAACAAGTGGGTGGGCAAAATAAGCCATATCTTGCTTCTATATATAATAATGTTTATCCAGTTAGACTTTCTTCTAAAGAATTAGTAGCATTTATTACAAAATGGACTAATTGGAAAAGAGGGACTTATGCTTTTAATAAAGAACTAAATCTTAATTGTTTGTTACAATCTCTTGATTTTAGAAAAGGTATTTTAGATGGGTGGTACGCTACGGATGGAGGAAATTCAAATCGTTGTTATACAACTTCTCCAAAACTTGCAGAATGTATGGAGGTATTAATTACTTCTCTTGGACTTAATTCAATTATTGATATTTCAGATCGTACTGACGAAGCGGTTATTATTAGAGGGGAAGTGTATAAACGAAATTATCCTTTATATTGTGTTCGTTGGTACGAACCTGCAAATCATCGCAAAAATAAGGATACTGAGAATTCTTGGATTAAAAAGAATAATTCTATTTACTTTAAAATCAAGGATATACATGAAATAGAATATTCTGAAAATGTATATTGTTTTGAATGCAGTGAACAAGAGCCTTATTTTACTCTTCCGAATGGTATAATTACTCATAACTGTCGTCTTTCTTCTAAAATTTCAAAACCACAATTTAATTTTACAAATGGACAAATAGGGGAAATGACTGGTAGTCAGAACGTTATAACACTCAACTTAAATAGAATCGTTCAAGATTGGTATAATACATTAGATACTGAAATCGCATTTAAAGAGAAGAGAGGGAAACCTTCTCCACATTTTATTGGAAGTCTCTTAATTACTGACAGAGAGTATCAAGAAAATTTACAAACTTATCTGATTGAAATTCTAGAAAGAATTTATAAATACCAAACAGCATATAATACATGTCTTAAACGCCTTTTGGAAGCAGGTCTATTAACTACTTATACAGCAGGATTTATCGATCTTAAAAAACAATATTTAACTATAGGTATTAATGGATTAAATCAAGGTGCGGAATTTCTTGGATATCAATGCAATAAAAATGAAGCTTATAAAAGATTTTGTAATTTAATTTTTGGAACTATTAAAGAACAAAATCAACTCCATAAATCTAAGTCATTGATGTTCAATACAGAATTTACACCGTAAATGAACGTGCGGTGTATAAACCTTTCTTAATTGACTCGAAACTCCCTAGTGGACAACGAGGCGCAAGCAGGAGAATTCCGTGCAGCGTGAGAGACTAAATAGAAAGGACGTAGAAATACGTATGTAATAGTCCGAACTCTATGGTAACATAGAGAGTTAATTAGAAATAATTAACCGTCTAATATATAAAACATTAAAATTTATTTTGATTTTTCCTGGAGAATCGTTATATTTGTATATAAATAAATTTATATAAATATGATCGATGTTTCAAAATTAAATGGATTAAAATTAATTAAAAGTACGAGAATGGAAATGCCTAAGAACGCAACGTGTTGTGTTTGCGGTGCAACTAGACAAGAAGGAAGATTTCGAAGATTTAATGAATATTGTATGTGTGAAAAGCATTTTATGCAAATGATTAATTATGAGAAGATTACCGATCCATCAAAACGTGTCCATAAAAAATCTAAAGAAGAATTAACTTGTTGTATTTGTGATAACCCTAAAATGGGATGTATTGATGGTAAACCTTATTGTAGAAGGCACTATATTCAAATGAGTAGGAAAGGAGAAGTTAGCGAAACCATTTATTCTCCAAATGAGTGAATAGATTGTGGAGATTATTATGAATGCATTTTAAAAGATAAAAATGCAAAGGAAATTGCTCGTACTAAGATTGATAAAGAAGATAAAGGAAAATTTAAAAATTATAAATTGTATGCAAGGCATCAAAAAGATAAGATGTATGCCCACATTTCAGTACTAGGAACTGGACGTAAAATTGCCGTGCATAGATTTTTAATGGGACTTGGAGATGCTAAATATACAATAGATCAAGTTGTAGATCATATAAACGGAGATTCCCTAGATAATCGAAAATCTAACCTCCGTATATGTACACAACATCAAAATGCACAAAATTTAAGGAAGAAAGGAAAAGTTGTAGGAGTTAAATTTATTAAAAAATATAACGGTAGTAACTTTTCTAAATTTTCAGCTGTTATTATGCATAATTATAAATCTATTCATTTAGGATATTTCAATACCAAGGCAGAGGCCGTATTAGCACGAATTTCATATGAAAGAAAGATTTGTGGAGAATATGGTCCGAATAGAGATTTGTTTTATATATTAGATCAGCTCTCTCCTTTGAAGGAACTTAAAAAAATGTTCCCCGAGAGCGTGTAACAGAATGGCGAATCAGCTTCGATTAAGCTTTATAATCGAGATAAAAAAGATGGATATTGGATTCCAGAAGATACAAATCTTTATGCGAGCTATATCTATAAACCAAATGACCAAAATATTTCTATTTTGGATAAAATTTATCTTCATGGTAAAGACTTTTGTGGAGATAATTTGGATGGTGGTTCTGCTGCTCATCTAAACCTCGATTCCCACTTGACAAAAGAACAGTATAAAAAGCTTTTAACTTACGCAGGAGATGTTGGATGTAAATATTTAACATTTAATGTGCCTAATTCAGAATGTCAAGACTGTGGTTTTATAACGAAAATTCCAATTACAAAATGTCCACATTGTGGTAGTACCAAAATTGACTACTACGATAGAGTGATCGGGTAAAATGTTAATTGCCCCCATTGTAGGTGACTACAATGGAAAACGCCGAATTTGCTGGAAACCCCTAAGAGCCCATTTGCCTATATGGAGAGAAATCAGAAACAAGTAATGGGATGGTTCATGATGTAAGTCTAAAAACAGATATAATGGGAAATCAGCAGACACTATTAAAAATAGGACTAAAATATTTGTGTATTCGCACAAAATTTTATATATTTATATAGGGTTTCAACGACTACCAAGGCGCACCATAAGTGGTGAAGGTATAGTCTATTCCTATGTTTTATTTTTAATATGTTAATGTATGAAAGAAATTAAAAAATGTGATGTATGTGGAGTTTTATCTACATATAAAAGAATTAAGTATGTAACTGAAGCTAATAAGGGTTTGTGTGATAAACACCGTATGCAATTTTCGAATCATGGTAAATTTTTTGACACCAATTCACGTGGAGTATTCGATTTAAATGAAGTGCGTGTTTTTGAAGATTATGCAGAAATAGACACATATGATCAGTATGGTAATATAGTTACTACTTTTAAAATAGATTTAGATAATATTGATTTAGCAAAATCCAGAAAATGAAGAACAGTTTTTAAAAGAGACAAGCCTTATTTATTTTCAGGAAACCAACATAAGGAACGAGTTTATTTCCATCGATTAATTGTTGATTGTGGAGATATGCAAGTTGATCATATTTCAGGAGACACCTCCGATAATAGAAAATCAAACCTACGACTTGTTACAATCCAAAATAATATGAAAAATTTACAAAAGAAATGTAATAATAAATCTGGAATACGAGGGGTTTCTTTTGACACAAAAAGACAAGTTTGAAAAGTTGATTTCTCATATGAAAAGAAGCGAATTTATCCGCATTCATTTCATAAAAAGGAAGAGGCAGTCTACTGTAGATATTTACTTGAAAAAACCTTATTAAAAGAATATAGAAACACTTCTAATGATTCTGAATATGAAAAATATATAAAAATGTTATCCGAATCTCAAAAACACGACATACAAGAACATGTTAAAGATAAAATAGCGAAAGCTAAGGTATAAAAGATTTAACTAAAATAAAAAATTGGAGTGCTGGAAGACAACAAGAGCAAAAAACCAGAGTTTACTCACATATAACAGAAGAAATTAAATAATGCCAAAAATAAAGAAATATTATGTACTAAGAGCAAGATACGCTTTAAAAGAAGGAAAACGATTGCCTAAGACAACTTGGGGTTATGATTATAACTGGTTTTTACCAGCTATATGTTTGGCCTTTAAATGGATAATAAATAGGCTTATTTTCCATACAGACGATGTTATTATATTTACAAAAAGAAAGTCTTTTACTCCTGGATATATGTGAACAGTTGGAGGTAGTATAATAGACTCAAAAACAGGAGAAAGACATAAATTTGAATTTTTAAAAAAGAAAGATTAATCTTATGGGACTAGATAATGGAATTAGGATAAAGGGTATGTCTGAAGAAGATTATGATAAAATGCCCTATAAAGAGAGTGTACAGTTTTATACAGAATCCAATTGTATAGAACCAGTATACTGGAGAAAATGCTGGGGACTTCGAGAAGTAATACTCGATGTTCTCCATATGAAAAATGATGAGTATAAGAAAGAAATAGACCCAGAGGATATTCCAGCAATTATAAGAAAATTGAAACCTTTCCTTTCTCGTGATTACTGGGATGAATATGCAGACTCTATTTGGGAATATGATGAATACTTCGATGTTGTTTATAAACAACTAGTATTTCTCGAATGGTTTAAAGTATATTATAAAGACCATCCTAATCTAGAAGTTTATTTTTACGATAGTTATTAATATGAATATTGTAGTATTGAATTATGCTACTGGTGATGTAGATTATATTTCTAATTTACCAGAAGGTTTGCAAGTAGAAGCTATTGATAGTATCTTAGAATTAATGTATCATTACAGTGAAATTTCTTGGATGACTGTAGATAACTTTAAAGTAAATAACTATACATATAACCAAAAAACTGGAGAATTTGAACATGTTTAAAAAGTATATAAGAGTTGGTAATATCGAAGCGAGGAATCCTACTTATTTAGATGATAGAGAAACTAAAGATATTGATATAGTATGCTGGGAACCAAATTCTTATTATGGTAAAGAAGATGAGTACCTTTGGGATGAGGATGGTATAGCACATCCTAGAAATAGACCTTATATTTATATTTACCCAAGCTGTTTTAAAAATCCAGAGACTTGCTATACAGTAGCTACTTTTATATATAATGAAAAGGAACCTTGTTATAATTTGACTTATACGGGATTTAGACCATTTGAGCTTTCAGAAAAAGATGCACAAGACTTTTCATATATACTAAAATACTTGTATAAAGTACTTAAATACGAATTAAAAGAGGATGATTAAATATGTAGATACAATGGTTACTTTTAGAGAGATCCCAGATGAGATTTCTCTTTGTATAAGTATTTCTGGATGTCCAGGCCATTGTAAAAATTGTCACTCACCATATTTAGCACAAGATATAGGAGAGATTCTTAACAAAGAGTCTCTCCTTTCTCTTATAAAGCAGAATGCAGGAATTACTTGTGTTGTCTTTATGGGAGGAGATCAGGCTCCTAATAGTATTTCTTGACTTGCTAAATGTGTAAAAGAAGATTACCCAGATTTAAAAGTGGGTTGGTATTCTGGAAAAGAAAATCTTTCTTCAGAAATAGATTTAAATTATTTTGATTATATAAAAATAGGACCATATAAAGAAGAGTTGGGAGGTCTTGATAAACCTACTACTAATCAGCGTTTATATGCCTATAATCCCGCTTATTCAGATTTTACAATAGATAAAAGTTGGAAAGATATAACTTATAAATTTTGAAAAAATGATTAATATATTTATAAAGAAAGGTTGGAAACTTAACCCTAATGAAAAGATAGTAAACTCTATCATTACAAGATGTGAAGCAAATAATGGAGAATGCCCTTGCCATAATCCCGGTTTTTCTAGAGAAGACAGGCTTTGCCCTTGTAAGGAGTATAGAGAAAACGATATTTGTCATTGCACACTTTATATAAAAGATGAGAAATAGTGAATTACAAAAACTTCTTAGCCAGTATCCAGGTGATTATGATGTCTGCTTGGACTCGGCTTATCCTTGGGATACGCAAATAAAACTTGTAGATCCATACTTTTTTATTGATAATGATAATGGCCAAATTGAGTTGTCAGTCTCAGAAAAAGATGAGGTTTCTTTTTGGCATCTAATAAAGGATACTCCAGAAGAAAATAGAATGTGTTTGTGTAAGAAAAATCTTATATCACCTGTAACAGTAGGTATATACACAACTCCTAAGAAAGTATGGCTTGAGTATACAACTCTAAAAGAAATACCATATGAAGAATTTAAATATTGGGCATATTTGCCTGCTATTGACTGTATATAAATTACAGTTATTAAATATTTTACAAAATTTATCTTTAATTATTTTATTATGCGCGTAAAACTTAAGAAACTTAATGATAAGGCAATAATGCCAGATAAGAAGAAACCAGGAGATTTTTGTTATGATGTAGTTGCAACAGAAGAAAAAGAAGTTGCCCCTAACGTATGGCAATATAAGCTTGGTTTTGCTTATGAATTAGATGATAATGATTTTCGTCTTAAGAACTGGAACAAGACAGCTCCGGGGGAAAAGATGAATGTATGTATAAGTTTTCGTCCTAGATCCAGCGTTTGGAAGACAGGAATGGTGCTGAGTAATTCAATAGGCACATTAGATGAATTTTATCGCGGCGAGGTGATGGCTGTATTCTATCATGTAATGCCTAATATGCCACGTTATAAAGTAGGAGACCGTATAGGACAAATCTATCTTAGTACCGCACTCCCTATGCAATTTGAATGGGTAGACGAAATTAATATGGATACTGAGCGTGGAGAAGGTGGATTTGGAAGCACTGGAAAATAAAATAAATATGGAACAAAGAAATCTTACATTTGAAGAATTTTGTAAACTCCTAAGCGGAGAAGATATTACAAAGAAAGAAAAAGATTATTCTAAAGTAGAAGATTATCTTAATTCTACATACCCAGATATTCAAACTTCTGATGATCACGGATGTAATCTATCTACATTCTGTAATGGAAATCGAGTATTAAATGCTACTGCGTATATTCCTTTTGAAAGACAATTTAATGATGGATATACATATGGAGTAAAAGAAAGACAATTGCTTTGGGTATTAGCTATGCGTTATAGGGACTACCCAAAGAAGTTAAAGCTTGTTAAAGATCTTTTATATTTGGAATTAAATGACGAAAAGGGAACTGTTTAGAAGTCTTACTAAAGCACAACGAAAGGAGGTTCAGAACCTCCTTAGTAAGGCTTATTATGAAGGTTATTTACTAGGAAAAGAAGACTCTAACGTAGTAAATAAACTTAAATATTAATTTTAGCAGAAAAAGATATGAGGCGATGACGAAAGAAGAATTTAAAAATTATATAATTAGATATGTAAATACAGAAAAAACTATACAAGAACTAAAAAATAAATATGGTGTAGATTTAACAAATTCTAAATTTTCTAATTTTTATAATGAGTATAATTACTTGCTACACAAATTATTATCTTCTTTATTTGGGGAAACGAAAGCTTTTTTAATAGAGGATTATTGTTTTGAACAAACGGATCTTTCTTTTTCTGAATTATGTAAATTATTAAATATAGAATAATATGGAAATAAAACTGACTAACGGCTGTATTTGCGATAATATTAAAATCGATAATAGAGATGCAGATGAATATAGTTGTGAAGAACTACAAAAAGTTGTATGTCGTTGTATAAATACATTACAAGACCCCAGAGATTTAATAGATATACTAAGAACCTTTTTGTATAGTAATGGAAGCTATAAAGACTTGTATACCTGCGAAGAATGCGGAGATACTGTTAGCCAATATACATATAAATTAAACTAAATAATTATGAAAATCTCTAAATCTAAAACATTTAAAGATGAGTACTGCGCGACTATAGTACAAATAGGAAATATAGAATCTATAGAAGGAAAGGATAGAATAGTTAAAACTATAGTAAATGGTCTTTCTATAGTAATAGGAAAAGCAGATTTCAAAACAGGGGACTATGCTGTTTATTGTGCTAATGAAACTGTAATTAATCCTACTTATCTTAAGCAGAACTCTATGTATGATATTCCTTCTTTAAATGCAGATACTACTAAAAGAGGATATATAAATAAGGCTGGGAGACTCCGACTTATAAAACTTGGTGGTGTACCTTCTTATGGAATGCTTTTACCTGTAACAAGTATAGCAAGGTTTGTTAATGAATCTATAGAAGATGTTACTGATTTTCTTGCTTCTCATGTAGGAGAGGACTTCGATGAGATAAATAAGGAGAGATTTATACAAGTTTATGTTCCTCCTGTAAAAGAAGTACTAGTAAGAACATCTAAAGGAAAGAAGGCAGAAAAGAAACTTAAGCGGTTTAAAACTATTATCGATAATACATTTGCATTCCATTATGATACAGAAGGTCTGCAAAAGCACATGACGGATATAAAGCCGGATGATGAAGTTTATATCTCGGTTAAGATACATGGTTCAAGTTTTATCGCTGCTAATATTCTCACGAATCTTCCAACCCCTTGGTATAAAAGACTCTGGAGAAAATATATACAACATCTCTCTCCTTATATGCAGGATTATGATCTTGTATATGCTTCAAGACACGTTATTAAAAATGAATATATAAATCCAAAACAAAAACCAGGAGGATATTATTCTGATGATATTTGGGGATATTGGGCACAAAAAATCAAAGGTCTTATACCTAAAGATTATGAAGTATATGGAGAAATAGTTGGCTATGGCCCTACAGGAATTCCTATTCAAACAGATTATGATTATGGGTGTCTTCCAAATACAGAAAATCCTTGTAAATTAATGATATATAGAATTACACATAAGGGTAAAGAACTAGATATTCCGGAAGTTATCAGATTTGGAAATCAGTTAAAGGAACAACTTGGAGATTGTATTATGGAGTTCCCTCTTATGTATGTAGGAACACTTAAAGCATTGTATCCAGAAGTTCCTGTAGATAATCATTGGCATGAAAATGTTCTCGAAAAATTGAAAGTAGAAAAAAGATTTCTTATGGAAGAGAATGAACCTTTGTGTAATAATAAAGTACCAAGAGAAGGATTTGTATTAAGAAAAGCTAATGACTCTATTGCAGAAGCTTGGAAACTAAAATGCTTTAATTTCTTGAGTAAAGAAAGTAAACGTATGGATAAAGGTGAAGTGGATTCAGAAATGTTAGAAGGTTATGAAAGTGATATTTAAGGAAGAATATAAGGCTAAGCCTGTTACTAGAACATGTACAAATATGTCTAAGGAAGAAATTATTAAAATTTATGATTTAGATAACCCAGATATAGAGTGGTATAAATTTGTTGAGGATGAATAAAAAACAACTTTTTTTGCTTCCAGCAGAGACTATTTTGGAGATGTGAAATACATATATGCGATATAGGGAGAAACCTTATAAACCTTATTATATAAATGATAAAAATACTTTAAATTTTGTATTAGAGGGGCTTACTCCACACGAAGTCCTAAAAAAAGTAGGATATGGAGATTATCGTTATTTTGATAATTATTTTATATTAAATGACTATCAAAATCTGGTTTCTTACCAAAATCTCGATGACTTTATAAATTATGATGAATTAATAAAGTGGATAGATGATAATCCAGAAATTGTACATAAAGAATGGAATCTTTAATTAAAAATCCAAATGTTCTATATATCTATGATTTTAGAGGAGAGGCGTTTGGTTTAGAAAATATTTGAAAATACTTAGTTATAATTAAGGAGAATAGAGCTTTAACAACAGATCTTCCTGTAAAAGTGATTACTATTTCAGAATGGTTTGAACTCATAGAAAAATGTGAAATCTTACCTTGGATATGTGCATGTATTAATAAAAAATACATACTTAAAGAGCATGTAAAGCTAATGATGAGTACAAATCCTTTACAGTTAAGAAAGAATTACGAGGAAGCTAAAAAACAAGCTTCTACTAATTTTGAATGGATGAATCTTTTTATTCGTATTGGTTGTACAAACCAAATTATAGAAAACCACAAACTCAGAAGATTAGATTTCTCTTCAGCATATAGAGTGTTTACTTATACTAAGAATCCAGAAGAAACTTTCTATAAACTAGGAAGTAGAGAAATCGCATGGTTAAAACGCTATACAGACGAAATGTATTTAAAAGATAAAATGAAATGCAAACAATCTTAGTATTAAAAGGAGTCCCTGGGTCAGGTAAAAGCACTTATGCTAAAACCTGGCTGGGGGAATCTCCAGAAACACGTGTTATCGTAAATAGAGACACAATTAGAACAGAACTTGGTTGTTTTCCTATAGGAAATAATGCACAAGAAAAAGAAGTTTCTAAAAAAGAAATAGAATATATTACCAATGCTATCAAAGAGAATAAAGATGTTTGCATAGATGCGACAAATCTTAATTCAAAAACCCTTGAAAAATGGACTAAATTAGCCTCAAATTTGGGTGTGAAAATAGAATATAAGGAATTTATCATCTCTCTCGATGAGGCCTTAAAAAGGGATAAAATAAGAGAAAAACCAGTAGGTAAAAGAGTACTTTTTAGTTTTTTTGAAAGATATTATCCAGAAGAATTTAAAATCTTTTTTACAGATAAAAGACTTTCGATTAAAAAAGCTGAAAATAGACCCTATAAGAAAGCAATTATTTGCGATTTAGATGGTACACTAGCGCTTCATACAGGGCGTTCCCCTTATGCATATAATGAACTTTCTACCGATGTAATTAATAGTGATTTAAAAAGATTACTCTTAACTCTAAGTCACAATTATGATATTTTATTTGTTTCTGGTAGAGAGAACTCTTGTAAAGAAGCTACTAAAGAATGGTTAATTAAAAATTTTGCTGATTTGTGGAAAGTAGAATGGAGACTTTATATGCGTAAAACAGGTGATTTTCGCAAAGACGCAATTGTAAAAGAAGAAATTTATAAAACTTATATAGAACCAGAATACGACATAATAGCCGTTTTTGATGACAGGGATCAGTGCATAAATATGTGGAGAGATCTTGGATTATTATGTTGTCAGGTTTGGTACGGAGACTTTTAAAATGATTACAGAAATATTTAAAATTGGAGCAGACTGGTGCCTGCCGTGCAAACAGATGGATAAAGAGTTGAAAGACTTCGCTCTCGTTCCAGTTAAATATTTTGATGCTGATGACAACACAAATCTTTGTGATAAATATAATATAAAGAACCTTCCTACTCTTCTCTTTATGAGTGGTGAAGATGTTGTTTATCGGCATACAGGATTTATGACTAGAAAACAGATTGAAACTAAAATACAAGAATTAAATGAAGCTAATTAATAGTTATACAGAATATATACCACAACTTCCTGGTGTTATAGGCATGTATAAGCATATAGAAAGAGCTATGCGAAATTGTTATCGTTCTGAAGATAAAATTACAGAAGACTCTTATAACAGAATGCTTGAACTTGCTAAGAAAAATCACCATTATTCAGTACTTGAACATGGTACGGTATATTTGAAAATACCTCGCTTTAAAAGTACTGCTTTAGATGAAAGGATTAAATTTTATTTAAATAATCATTGGAGTAGAGTATATATACATTATATAGAAGACACTTATTATGCTTATATAACTACGAACTTTAGAGTAATTGTAGAAAACGAAAAGTATGTAGACTTAAATTATATCTGCGAACCAGAACAGTATCATGAAAAGCGATATACATTTAAAGTAGTTTGTTCAGAAGCTATAGCAAGAGAACTCAATAGGCATCGTATTTTTTCTATAGCACAACAAAGCACACGCTATTGTAATTATAGTAAGGGAAAGTTTGGAAATGAACTTACTTTTATTGTTCCACAGTGGTTATATGAACTAGAGCCTACATATAATGTGGCAATGCTTAAAGATCTAGCTGCTAAGGACACTAGAGTTAGAACTTATTTAGAAGCACTTGCCTCAGCAGAAGAATCTTATATACAACTGACCACAGGAGAACCTGCTTTAAAGGCCCAGGAAGCAAGAGGGGTACTTCCTTTAGATACTGCTACTACAGTGTTTTATACTGCATTTAAAGACGATTGGTATCAGGTAATTGATTTGCGTTCTTCAGAATATGCACATCCGGATGTTAGAGTAATAGTAAATACCATTAAAGAAACACTAGATGAAAGTATTGATTAATTATAGTCTTTATGGTATAGAATTAGACTTGCCAACTAATGCTACAAGAGAGCAACAAATAAATGCTCTCTTGACTGCTTTTGGTGGACCACAACTCTTACTTGATCATTTTATAAGGCATTTTCGAGTTATAGAAGATTTTATACCAGACATAGAACTTACAGCTGATGTGAAAGAAACTCTCCCAGAAACTACCGAATAATACTCCGTATATAGCATTTGCTGGATTAAAGAACTCTGGAAAAGATACTGCCGCAGAAATGCTCTGTTACTGTTTAAATACACCTAAGTTTATGCATAATTATTATATGTATAAAACATTTAAGTGAGTAAAAGGAAAGTATAAAATAGTAGCATTTGCAAAACCCATGAAGGAAATGCTTGCTATACTTTTAAATGTGCCAGTAAATAAATTTGAGGATAGGAAGTTTAAAGATTCTACTTATATTTATTTTCCAGAATTGAGAATCGAGAAAAATCCTCCTTATGAACAAGTTCTATCACAAAATGTTTTTAATAGACTTCTTGTAAGTAAGGATTACACCTTCCTTAAATGTATGTATATTTCTATACGACAGTTAATGCAGTGTTTTGCTACAGATATAATGCGCTCAGTATTCGGAGATAAATTATGGATTTTGTCTACACTTAAAAGAAATAATTTAATTATTTCTGATCTCAGATTTAAAGTAGAACTAGATGAAATCCATAAACAAAATGGTAAAATCATATATATAAAACGAGACTCCTGCGTTTCAGATAATCACGCAAGTGAACAAGAAGTTCTTACTTTATATGCTAATAATGAATTTGACTACGTTATAGAAAATAATAAATCTTTAAAAGATTTGTTTAAATCTGTAACTGAACTTATATAAAAATAGGCCTCTAGCAGTTTTCACTGTTAGGGGCCTTATTTTTTTAGTCGTTAAGGGTTTTTGCAATACCTTGGAAGTCTCTAAACATACCAACGTTTTGAGTTACCCAGTAAGCAATATTAGATTTACCAAACATTAAATTTGTAGTTGATTTTATAAGTCTTTGCGCATTAGAAATTAAAGGAGGATCTTGTCCAAATTGTCCAAGAATATTATTTAATTGAGAATCTTGCATAGCTCCAGTAAGAACAGCATATGCTAAATTCTCCATTGGTCCTTTATCTCGCATAGCTAATCTTACTTTTTCCCAATTAACACCAGGATTTTCTACATCTGCGGATTGTCCAAAGATAGTATTTACAATCATTAACATAAATAATGTCACCCACATATCATTAAAACAAAGTTTTAACATAGCACGAGTAGTTGGATTTGACCACATTTTATTTATATCTTCTTGATTCCAAGTTAATACAGCTTTCGCAAATTTAAGGGATGCTTGTAACATACCTTGGAAAGGCAATTGATCATAATCGAAATAAAGTCTGCACTTCTCTTTTTCTTCTTCAGAAAGAGCATTAAATTCACTTTCCAAAATGATATCTTTATGTGCTATACCATTATCGTCTTCATAAAAACGTACATATAAAGGTTTGCCATTTTTATCATATTGTTGATTTAATGTAGCAATATTATATTTACCTTCATGTATAGTTCATTGTTCCACCTTTGCAGTAAGGAATGTTTTATATTGAAGGAAAAGAGAACCAATAAAAGTATTACATAATAAAGATTTAGATTCTTCATCATAGTGTCCATATAAATAGTCAGCATAGTTTTTAATACCTTCTGCTTCTTGTCTTGTATATGCCTGAGGTAGATTTTCTACTTCGGTTAAACTATATTTAGAACCATCTGCTTTTCGGAAACCTTCTCGATTTAAATCTTCTATCATTTTCTGATAAAGAGAAAGTTCTTTAAGATATTCTGGACTAGACTTGTCACCTTTTACTAAATGTTTAAAACGAGCATCTTTTTTAATATCATATTGAAGAGTACCATTCTCATCTACAGAGTGAGCTTCCCAACTTCCATCTCCCATCATTTTAGCAACAAGTAAAGACATACGATGCAAGAAATCAGGAGAAGTAGTACCTAACATTAAAGTATCCATTCCCCAGTGATTTATATGTAACCAATTAAGTCTTCTTTGATTAGCTACCTGATTAAGAGATTGGTTTGCCATGCCATAAATAGCATTTAATTGCTGAAGCATACTTACACCAGAAGTATTTTTATGTGCTGTCTGAATAACATATTCTACAGCTTTCTTATAAGAATCCCAAGTAATTCCTGGATATAATTCTACTCCAGCTCTTGTAAGTCCTGTAATAGTACCTTGTAGAGTTTCTCGTAGGAAAGATTTAACATTTAAAGCAAGATTTACTTTAGAAAAACCTGATTTAAATACGTCTAAAAATTTAGCAACTTGTTGTACAGGTTCTGGAATTATAGATTCACCATAAAATTTACTCTTAACTATATCATCAAAACGCTTTCTAATATTTGCCATATCTACAGTACTAACTGTAGAACCCTTGGCATCAAGCATTTCCAAAGTAGTTTTTAAACCAGCTATAATAGGTACATATGTTTTACTTACATTAGAACGACAGAAAGCTACTAAAGAAGCGTTCATTACTAACTCCAGATCAGTTTCAAATAAACCATACCCATACTCATCTAAGCGAGATTGTCTTGCAGCTAAATTATCAAATTTAAGTTTATTATACAGCTCTTGCTTTGTTGCAACGTAACCAGAAATACTATGTTCCGTAGGTTCAACACCCATAAACAAACCCTCTGTTAGAGTAAGATTTTCTTTCCATTTATTTTTAGTTGTTTGCCACAAACCTAAATTTTTAACTTGTCTAGAGAATTTTGCTTCAAGTAAAGGAATTGCATAATAATCATCCATTAATTTAGCTTTTGCAAAATCTTCTTCTGTTTTAAGCTCCGGGTGTCTTAATTTAGCCATAGTTTTCAAGAAAGCATCTAACGCTTCTCTTGCTATTGGATCACCATCAAAATCAGAGGAATTTGGATCCTTTAAAATAAGGTTCTCTCGATCTGCAAACCAAGTTCTAAATACACTTTCTCCAGTACCATGAGTTTCATATAATTTCTGAAATTTAATCTGAACATCACGTCCAATTTCATAGACTTGTTTACGAACTTCCTTGGCATAATCTTCAATTACTTTACCAAGTTCTCGTATATTTACAGAAGAAGATAACGAAGGAGACTTAATCATTAAACCATTTAACTCGTAAATACGTCCTTTTTCAAAGTAATCGGGACGGTCTAACTCAGTTTTAACAGTATAACCCAAAAGAGAGTTCAAGCCCTCTCTAAGCTTTACGTAAGCATTCCATATAGGGGTATTTTGATAACCTCTTCCTGAGAAAGGATTTATGTGATATTTTTGTTCTATAAGATTTATTCTATTCTTAAACCATTCTACAGAAGCATAATCATCATTATTTCCCTTCCCCCCATTCTCAATTACTTGACAAACATTCTCATCTGTTTCTTTAGCACTTTCGATTAAAGATTCTGCATCAGACATAAATAAAGTAGGATCTACTTTAGTAAGTCCACAAGTAGGATTCTCTTCTACTAAAGCATCGAAATTATAAATTAAATCAGAGTTAAGAGCAGGCATTTCTATACCTAACCAAGGATTTACAACTTTGATTTCTGAGATTTTATAATTTTTAAATAATTCTGGATGCAAAGCGACATAAGACATTGCTTTCATCATTTCTACATTTCCAGCTAAAGCAGGAAGTACTCTTTGTCCTGCTTCCATATCAGAACGAGTTCTACCAAGTAAGGAGGTTCCTTTCCATAATTTAGGTACACCCTTTTCCTTTTTAAAGTCAAAATCAGAAAGTTGCATTCTAAGTGCATCAAAAGAAAGCCATATAAGGGCAGATTTATTTCCTTTTGTAAATCTAAATAGACCTATGGAGTTGGCCGCTTCATCTTCTTGGAAAGTCCAGCTTTCTTGTAAATAAGGTCTAAAGGTTTCTTCTACAAAGTTTTTAGTATCATCTCTAAAAAGAGAAGTTAAAACAGAAATAGGATCACCTTGTTGTATAGATTTAATAGCAGCTGCTACATCTAATCGCTTAGTAGTTTGTAAAGAACCTTGTTGGCTAATAAGTTCTTGTAACTTAGTATCTAATTCACTTTCTTCACAATATGTTTTAGGCTGACCGAATAAAGAAATACGATATTTAACTTTCCCTTCTTCATATTTAGGCTCTCCAGAAGTCAATTTGTGTACTAAACGATCTTGCTTTTTATAATATTCCACTTTAGTACGAAGATCCTCACCTCTAGCAATTACAGAGTTTTTTGGAAAAAATGCATCATTAGCCTTGGCTATTTTTTGTATGTCATCTGCTGTGAGTTCTACTTTTGGTTTAAACCAGGTTTTTACAGTAGAGGCAACTTCACCTCCTTTTAATCTACCTGGATTAGTAATAATGTCTTCAGCAATGTAGTTTACTTGTATGCTATCTACTCCAGTTACTTCAAAAGGATCATCTTGATTTTCATATTTTAAATTTAACTTTATAGGTAAAATATTCGTATCAGATACAGGAATATCGTATTGCTCTACCATATTTCTATACATCTCCGTCTGATAAGAAGCAGCTAATTTCTTAGTAGATACCCATAATTTCTTCTCTTGAACTGCTTTATTTCCAGTGATTTGTCACCACTCTAATGTATTTTCTCCTTCGGGAGCAATACTCTTTCTTGATACCTTATAATCATATATATGACCTTTACCAAACTTGTCCACTACAAGTAAATCTATTATACCATTAAAAGAGTCTAAATGTGCCCCCTCCAAAATAGTTTGAGCAATAGAAGATAAATTTTTAGACTTAATAGCCAACTCTGGATAAAAAGTACATTCTGGATACAAAGTCATTAGATGTTTTTTAAACTTAGTAGCTTGTTCTACTACAGAGTTAAATACATTATCAGGTAAAGTTTTGTTTACAGGAGCTTCTCCTTTAAAAACTTTTTCCATAATACTATGCACTTCTGTACCAAGTTCTGTTAATTTTGGCCAAGAAGCCTCTTCCATATCTAATACATTTTCAGCAGAAACTCCTTTCTTTTGCATAAACTCTTCTACTTTTAAACCTGTAGGAGTAGTTTTAGAAGAGGAAATATTTGGATCATTAAGTTCCGCTATAGTTGTTCTCTTGTATTCTGCCATATCCATAGGTGAAACACAAACATCTCCATTATGAAGATTAAGTGTTGTAATAGCTCGAGTAGTACCTATAGAACCAGGAATTACTTTAATTTTATCCAAATCTTCCCCTCCTTCAAAAGGAGCACCATGATTAGGTTTATCTATAATAATTTGGTTACTAGTTATATCCGCTGTAATATTATCTATCTTCTCTTTAATTTCTTCAGAAACAGATAAAAATTTTACAGTTCCTTTATTTTTATCTACCAATATCTGGTCTAAATTATTTAGGAGAAAAGAGTCTAGATTAGTATCTAGACCCTCTCCTAAATCAACTTGTTTTCCATTTAAGGTCAAACTTCATTTACAGTTTTCTCTTAAAATTTTATCCATTACAATCTTGTTCAAGTTTATTATTTTTATCTGTCTTGTTAATTAAATAAGTCTTTAACCAACCTACTTTCTGATTTTTTAGCATATAATCCTGAGAAATATCTCCCATAAAATTAAATACTGAATATGCAAATTTTTCAACAGCTTCTTCAAGATTTAAACCTACTATTTCAGATAAATCTTTTACACCATCTGGGAATAGTGTTTTAAGTCCTTCTAAAACAATTTTATTATTAGCGAGATCAATTTCAGTTTCATCAGAAAGTTTTCCGGTAAGTACAGTTTCTATTTTATTACAAAGAACTTCTTCCTCTAAATCAGTACCAGTAAGCCAAGGATAATATTTAGTATAAGTTTCTATATCTTGCCCCGTACGCACTTTGTCTAACAAAGCATATAAAGCAACCCTATTAGGATCTGTTACATCTTTGTTTTTAATAGCAGCAAAGACAAAATGAGATAATTCATGCATTCCTACACCAATGGCATTTTTAGCGTCCAATTTAGCTAAATTAAAATGAATCAAACCATTTTGTATAAAAGCCTTAGGAGAAGTCTTACTCTCATCTCTAAATGTACTTACAACCTTTTTATTATAATTTAATTTATCTGCAAAAGTATTAATAATATCTCTTGCACTTAAATTACCCAGTGGAGTAAAATGTGAGAGTTTAGTTTTTATTTCTACTCCAGCCTGTGATATGAGGCCTCCTGTCATAGGAAGATCGAAAGTACAATCCTTAGGAAGTTCCATAAATTGGAAACTTATAGGTTCATTAACAGATGTATCTGCATATTTACCTAACCTATAAGCAACTTCTTTTATAGGAATTTCGTAGTTCATATTTCCAGAATCAAGTTGGCCTATAAACTGATAGTATGCAGAAATCCCAGCAGGACTGTTTTTACTATTTACCAGATTCTCAAATATACGAGTAAGTGACTGATTACCGTAAGAATTCTTATTTACAATTAAGTTATATAAGAAAAATAAATCCCCTATATTATTTCCAGCAACTGTGTCTTTAGCTATAGAGTTAAATCCAGTTAAATACTGATTATACTTTGCAAGAGAACTTTCGTCAGCATCAATTTCCATCATTTGCAATGGTAAACTATAAGTAAAAGATTTTAGCCTTCTATTCTCAGTAAGATTTAAATCTCTTACAAAAGGATTATCTTTATATACCATTTTTAAATAAGGAATAATAGCCTGTTCCATTATATGCTTAAATGAAGCAATATCCATAGCATTACTAAAAGTTAAATTTGCAACAGGTTCGCTTACACCATTAGGTTTATAAACTTCTACAGGGCGTTTTATAGTATTAGCTAACTCTTCCAAATTAAGAGAAAAAGAGCTATTAAGAAGAAATTTATAAATCATGGTGTCATTTAAGTATCGATTAATCTCTTTATATGCCTTATCTGATAAATAAAATACTTTTTTGTTATTTAATAAAACATTTACAATAGCATCAGTTTTCTTAAACACATAAGAAGTATTATCCAATACATCTTTAGCCACTCCATACACTTTAGCCATATTATAGAAATTAGGAGAAAGATATAGAGCCTCTAAGATATTAAATGTTCCAGAAAAATTAGTACTATATAACTGTATAGCTTGTTGTGCATAGTTCGTATCTGTAAGGAAACGATTAAAATCAAGAAGAACAGGATTATCTCCAGCAGTTATTGGCATCATATCTATGTTCTTACCGTAATTAAGGAAAGCTGAAATATCAGTACGTAAACCCCCGTTAACACTGGCCATTCTACCTAAAGTAGACATTTTATCTGCTGCGTCTAACAACTGTCCTAATGTATTTAAGTTTTCCGCATTCTTCTTTACCTGTAAATATTCAAGTTTTTTACTTAAGATTTGTAAGCTTTTATATACTTTATATAAATCTTTAGTTGTCCATGGAACATTTACTTTTACGCGTCCTCCATCACTATTTTGTTCTGCTTCTTCCAAAGCTTGGTAATAAGCATCCCACATTTCACTAGTAATACGTTCTGGAGCATAAGTCATTAGATCAGAGTTCTCAAAAGCGTCTATTACCGCAGCAATTGCTTGGGTATTAGTAGTAAAATCTTTAGTTTGGAGTAACTCTTTTCCATGTTTTTTTGCCCAAGAATTATAAAGCTGTACAACCCTTTCCTCAGTTCCTTTTTCAAATCCAGGTATTTTATCTGCTAAGAGTTCCTCAATCATCTTTTTAACTTTATTACCTCTAGTAGAATCGTCAAAAATATTATCCTTTCCTATTTCAGTAATCCAGTTAAACATTTCAGAAGTCATTATATCAGAAATGTTTTTAAAAGGAGTTCCTAGCATGAAAGAGGTAGTATAAAAGTCTACAAGATCCGCAGTTGCATTTAATTTAGGTAAAGCCAAATCCTTAGCATTATCTGCACCTAAAGAAATGATACCTGACAAATAATCAGAAGCATTTACAGCCTTAGAATTTCGTATAGCAGTCTCTAATTGTCCCAAGAAAACTTCTTTATTTAAATTCCCATAAGCTTCTTGAGGAAAACTTCGGAAGCCTTCTAAAAGACCTTCTGTATTAGTATTTGCTAAGAAAGTTGGTTGACGCAGAATAGGATTGTTCAGCATCATAGAAATAACTTCTTGAATAGCTTCTGATAATTTACCTTCTTTTAAATATTGTCTTGCTTTATCTGCTTTAATATTTGCCATATAAGACAGAAGATAATAAGTCTTTAGAGAAACTGCTCCAATGCCTACTACAGATTTACCTAACATATTTTGCACTTGCATTATAAATAAACTTGTAGCTAAATCAGAAGTAACTTGCTTTTCAGCAGAACCAGAAGTAGTACTTGCAGCACGTGCTTTAAATTCTCCTGTACATTCATCTACAGCTATTTGTGCCTTTAATTGCACTTCTGGAGATAAAGTGATATTTTTAATATTTTTAAATATACGTGTTTTAAGTGCTTCTGAAGAATCCCTTAGATAAGAATTTGTATGAGAATGCTTATTTAAAAGTTTTAAAAAATTAGCTTTCTTTGTTTCCCATTCAGTATCTACAACTACAGGGGTTTGGAAAGTAACTGTAGCTGTACCATTTATAGCATCACTATTTATTTTATTTGCTATATAAATAAAGGTCTCTTTATCCTGTTTTGTTCACTCACGTACTGGTTTAGAAAGATTCTCTACTATAAAAGATCTTACTCCAGTTCCATTTTCTCCCTCTACAAAATTAACTTCATTAGGTTTAAAAAGCTTAGAGGCGTAGTAGTATCCCAAATTTCTTTGTAAAGAACTTCCAGAACGTAATGTACCGTTTTTTAATATAGAAACTGTAAGCAGATACAGCTTATCAATGTCATAGTCACTACCTGTTAAATAGGTATTTTGTTTTGGCAAATAGATTTCATTCTTTTCGCTGTCTGTATATGCCACCACTTTAAAAGGCATATAAGACTGCATATTCTGAGTAGGAATACGTGCTCCAATATAAGTACTTGCTTCTTTAAATGATTCATATTTATCATTAGCAAGCCTCTCTACTTCTCCTAAAAATCTATTTCTTTCCTTTTCAAGATTATTAGAGTCAACATTATTTCTGTAAATATCTTCAAAATAATCAGAGTCTATTAATTTTTCAAAATCGTCTTCAGTTGCTACATTAATATAATTATAAGAATAAGTTCCATCACTAACTGTGGCACCTTTAATACCCTCTACTCCAGAAACAATAACTTCACCATTATATCTGAAATCCTCTCCTAAGGTACTAAATGCTGGATCGTCATTAAATTGTACACTATCTGTTAAGTGAGAACCTTCTTTTCCTATCTTTACGAGGAAAGGAACTCCATTATGATAAATGACTTTATCATAAACACTTAATTGTGTTTCTTCATCTAAACTAAAGACCACATTTTGTAAATTATTTAAAATCTTTCTCTCGAAAAATTCTGAAGAAGTTATATCCGAAATTTTATCTGTTTTTTCTATTCCGATTTTTTCAAGTTGGTATCTACCGATAATAATTTCAGCAGGAATTACTTGGCTTTCTGGGCAATAAAAAGACACATAATTAGAAGTATCACCAAAAGCATCTTGTGCAGAAATACTAGCTTTATTTGCTAAATCTCTTACATCCTCTCCAGCCCTTACAGCTTGATTAAACTGTTTTCCGAATTTAAGAGCATTTAAGAAGTCCTGGGTTAATTGATTACATTCTGCAACTGTAGTAACTCCAAGTTTTTGAATTAATGCTGCTTTCTTTTCTGCATAAGGATCATTTTTTTTAGGGTTATCTAAGTAATGCGCAGCTCTTACAGAATCATTATTATAATAACTGTAAGTACCTAAAGAAACACTATTTCCAGTAGCATCTATACCATATACAGTATATACAGTATCAGTACCTTTTAAATTCTTAGGTGCAGCTGTATTTACATAAATAATAGCATCTGGAGCATAATCTTTTAAATTTCTTAAAATATCATAAGTTTCAAAGTTGTCTACATAGTACTTAGTAATAACTCCATTCTCCTTTATATAAACAGTATCTTCAAACTCTATTTCTCTTTTATTAATTTCTTTTAAGAAAGGATTTAATTCTCCACCTATAATCCAAGCATTACTTGCAAGATCAGCATATGAAGAGTAAAAATGATTTTCTCCTGTATAATCTAGCCCAGTAAAACCTTGTCCTTCTATATAGGAAATTCTATCACTAAGAACAGATTTACACTGTTCATTAAATTCTGGAAATAATAACCCATTTTTATAATACATAACATTATTATAACCAGGATTCTGTACAGCAGCAAAACCTTCATATTTTCGTCTAATAGCCCCCTTATTAAATAGAGAAATTACATTTGCCACAAAGCCACCATATAAAGTAGCATCACTAAATGGCAAAGAGAAAGATTCTCCGTTTTTAGCAGCATCTAAGAACTTTTTGGAAAATGCCTGTGCAAGACCTATTGTATCTTTACTGCCTGTAGAAAAGCTCTCAACAAAAGATCTACCAACTAGAGTATTTAAAGCCTGTCTTGCCTGTTCTTTACTTTCAACAGAAGCATCTGCATTCTTTAAAGTATCTAAAACAGAAACAAATCTTTGTACTTTATCGTTATTCCAAACAATGTTCCCAATGTCCTCATATACTTCTCTGGCTTCTTGGAGACACAAACCACTTTCTATAAGAGAAGAAATCATCTGAGTCATTTCAGTTACTTCCCCTTCAGCAAGTTCGTGATCAGCATCCATCATAATGCCTCCATACTTAGTAGAAAGATCGAAAGTGTAGAAAGGAGTATTATCTGCAAGAGAAGAAACAGGATTAACGTTTTCTGCTCCTACTTTACATGCTGAAGTATTTACTACATAAGCTACTTGTTTATCACGTAAATCATATCTGATAGCTATTTTTTCTAGCATATCTACACTTGCTTCATTCCCTATAAAGGAGTTACCTTCTCTAGAAAAAGTAAAGCATCCACCAAATATTTGGTCTATATCATATAAGGTGTGATTCTGTGTAGTATCATAATTCCTTCCAGCTCTAACTGTACCATCAACAGAACGAAGTTGTTGTGTATAAACTCCATTATTCTCAGTAAAACCTATAAGTTCTTCATATTCTAAGCTTAAAGGGTTTTGTATCCAGATAGTACCGTTCTTATTAACATATTCTCAATATTCCTGTGCTAAATTAATATTCTTATTAAAATCTAAAGAATACATTTTCTGAGTCTGTAATTCAAGACTATCATTAGCGGAATAAGAAAGTCTACGCAAATTATTTGTGATAGCATATACGGCCCATTTTAACAACACTGGAGTATTATATGCTGCATCTATATCATGTAAAATAGTCTTTTTATTTTCTCCAGCATAAGCATCCACAACAGAGTTGTTTTCCAAACGAGCTTGTAAAGCAGTACATCTACCAGCACCGTCTTGAGAATCGATAGTACTTTCCACTCCCTTTGGAGTAGCAACAGCAGCTTTTCTATCTTTAACTATAGCTATATGTATTTTTTCTGTTACTCCATTTGCTTTACCTTCTTCATTTAAAATTCCTTGTGCAAAAGAGTGTATAGTAGAACCATTAATTACAGAACGCTTAATCTGATTTACATATCGACTTGCTTCTGAGAACTCTAAATAATTATCAGCATCTTTCGTTTTATTTTTATTTGGATGTGCCCACAATTCTCCTAAAGTTAAGGTATTATACTCACCATTTAAAATTAAATTTAAATAGAAATAAGTATTAGCTATACTATGTATCTCCCCATCTTTATTTATAAAAGAAAACTCTTTAGTATTCGGATTATAAAAACCATTATAATCTTTACGATTAGCAGGTTTCCAATTAATTAAAAGATCAAAATATGAACTTTTATCGTCTCTATTAGACTTACGTTTTAAAGAGTCATCAAATCCATTTAAAATAGTAGAAGCTAAATTTCTCTTTTCCTTTGCTTTCAAGAAATTTATTCTTGTTTCCCAATTCTCTTTAGAAGAAGATGCATTTAAGAAATTATAAAAGGTTTCGTTAATACTAACTTTCTTAGTTAAATTGTTTGTAGAAGCGTGTACTTCTTCTTTAAAATTTACACCAGCATCTAAGAAAGCTTTACGCAAATCATCTACAGATCTAAAGTTTTCTGAAATATATTTATTAATCTCAGAAAGAGCTTTTAAAGCATTTTTAGCGTTAGTATCACCATCACTGGTTAAAGCCAAAGGTTTAAATACAGAAGGAAAAACTTCTGCATAATCATGTATAAGATTTCTAGCAACAAGTACATGTCTATCCCTCTTTAAGATTCTAGCTACTTCTTGCAACTTTTCCCCATTATCATTTAAAGATTCTGTTATAATATCTTTAAGTGTTTTTCCAGTGCCAAATATAGAACTGAATACTGCATTCTTAATGGTTTTATTTAATCTCCACCCCGGCAAGAAATGTCTTGCTTTATCAGAGAAAACTGCATTTTGTAAATAAATACCATTATCTATATCAGAACCTCCAAGCAAATAAGGAAAAAAGAAATCATCAAGAATCTGCATTTTATTAAGTTCTTGCTGATTTAAAACAACTGCGGATTTAATTTTTCCATTTACTTCAACTTCATTTCTAATCTGAGGAAGAAGGAGTAAATCTTCATCGGAAAATAAAACATTATTTATTTGTGAAGTAATAGGATTATTTTTAGCATCATATAAACAGCTCTGCCAGTTATATTCAAGACTAGTTAATTGGAATAAAGGTAATTTACTACCAGAAAGACTAGAAACAACACTTTTAACAGAATCACCATAAATAATACCAAGCCTCTCTCCTATTTTCAAAAATGTATTATTAAAAGACTTAATATTAATAGTACCATCCATATTATATATATTAGACGGTAAAAGCCCATATTTTCCCTTGGTTCTTTGTAATGCTAATTTACTGCCTATAATTACAAACGGAAGAAAGTCATTTTCCCATTTATAATTAGTCTCTCCCATACAAGTAGCATAATCTTCCGGTAAAGTATAAGAAAAAGCATCCTGTAAAAAATCCTTTAAAATATCAGTATTTTCAGTAGTGTTACCCACTTCTATTTTATTTCCTATTTTATAATCTACAGAAAATGTTCTACCAGTTTCAGTAGTAAGAGACAACTGTTCTACGTCTCCATTTCTTGTAATTATAGGATTGTATTTAGAAATAATATTGTCAGCTACGTTAGTACTATGAATGGTATTAAATCCTCCGTTTACTATATTTTGAATAGCAAACTTTTGAGTAAGAATCATTTTAGACTCTAAGGACTTTGCTCCAAACATACCTGTTTCATCAGTTTGATAAACTCTATAACTGGTAGGTTCTGTTTTATAAAACATTCTGCTGAACATGTTTTTCACATAAGCAGGAGTTCTATCTCCAAATAAGAAATAATTTATACCTCTAAGTTTATTATGTATATAAGTCTGTCTAAACCTACTAAAGTCTGAAGTAGATTTGCTATTTACAGTATTAATAGAAACAAAAGCATCTATTAAATTAGACAGATTATAGGGATTATTCGGGTCTAAGAATGCACTCTCTCCTTTATGAAAACTCTCTCTGAATTTATAGGTATCTTCTCCAAATTGAGTAGTATAGAGTAATGCTTGTTTTAAAGTTTCCATTGCTCCATTATATCCAGCAGTTCCTATATAAGAAGGTAAAATACGTCCTTTAGCATCTATTTCTGGAACTAAAGAAAGAATAGTACCAGCTAGATTACTTACTTGTTTCATTATATCCGCACTTTCATCTTTTCCGGAGTAACCAGAATAATGTTCTACCTTAGGCACTAAAGAGTATTTCGTAACACCCTCTATACCAGCTTTTAAATAACTAGGATCTATTTTAATATAAGGACTATTATTTTGAAGTAGTGAATCAAAGTTCTTTAAAATCACATAAGCATTATATACATCTCCTTCAGAAGTAGGATTGTCATGCAAATATTCACCGTATGCTGTAAGAACAGTATTAATAGCATTTGTCACTTCCTCATCTGAAGAATCTATATTTAAATTAGCAGGTTCGATTTTTAATGCTGCTGTAATTAAATTAAGAAGATCATTCTTAAAATTTAATATGTTTTCTTGTGCTATAGTGATATTTGTACCCTCTACAAATGCATTTCCATCTATAAAATCATACTCCCCATTATTTAAATTAATAGACAAAATTGTATTTGCTAAAATTCTTTCTTTAAAGAAACTCTTTAGTTGATTATACTTTGCAGTATCAGCAAAATAAGAGCCTACATCATTTTCATCTATATCTAATTGAATACTTGTTACGGGAGTTTTAGAAGAAGGGGGAGGTGTAACAGTCTCCCCCTTAATCCAATTCTTAACAGTATTCAGAGCAACTTCGGGATCAGTGAACGCTTTTGCGAACTCTTCTCCCAATCTTTCTGGATCGTTTTTATATGCTTCATATAAAGCATAAGCACGAATAAAAAGTTTGTCAGAATATTTACACTGCATAATTTTTATTTAAATTTAACAACTCATAATTTCTTCAAATTTAGCAATTTTTTCTGCGATTTCAAAATCAGAAGCAATAGTAGAAAGTACTTTAGAACGCATTCCCTTTAAGTCCTTAGGCTGTATATTAAAGAGTCTATAAGCAATATATTCTTCCCCAGTATAATACATAGCAGAATTAACTATATCGCCCTCACCCTTTTTAAATACATAATTCTTATATCCATTTTCTGTATAATAAAAGGCATTTCTACTACCTATAAATAAATTGGAAACCCTCCGCTCAAATGGATTCATACTATCTATAAAATAAGTTTCTTCTTCATAAAGTATATCCATACCATAAGTCTCTTTAAACCAGGACTTTATATTATTCTCATCAGTAAATGTTATTTTAAATTCTCCATTCTCTTCTACTATTTGAGCATATAACCAAGTATTACTCTTCTTCTTTAATTGTATATTAGCATCTTCGATAGAAGAAGCCGTTATATTAAGATTATTATCATTTATAAACTTCTGAAGAGGACTAATAGTAGGAGCTGGACTAACCTTTGGTGCAAGAGCAGGGCTTGGTTCTGGTGCAGGTGTAGGAGCAGGTTTAGCTGCTGGCTTACTTGGATTTCCAGTCTTTATATTAACTGCATAAGTACGCATACTCTGTATTTCTGCATTAACATAATAAATCTTATTTCCTGGGTCTAAAATAGTATAATAAGAATTAGGTGCAGCACTGTCTTTAATACCTTTATCGTCCAAGAAAATACCGTATTTTGCCACATTGTTAGTGATAGCTTTAGAGATATTCTCTTTTTCATTAGGTGCTATATTTTCGGAAATAAAAGCAAGCGTTCAATTAGAAGAGTAATTGTGATCATAATGAATTACATTTCCATTTTTTGTATAATCATGCATACCACGTAAAGTGATGGCTGGAATATTATTTTCATTATAATCTTTAAAAGCAGCTTTAAATAAGAGTTCAAAGTTTATAACTTCTCCTGCTTTAGGGCCAACTTTACCTAAAGAACGTAATTTACCGCTGTCTAAAGTAACCCAATGTAGTTCTCCATTAATATTTCCTATACTTACTTTATTCTTTCCAAGAGTAATATCTAACCAATGAACGTCTTTATGTCCATTCTGATTTAAAGGATTTAAGAAGCCAGATAACGCAAAAGCTGTATTTTTACTATATAAAGCACAAATACCAACTATAGCATCTGTTTTATTTTTAGAAATCAGTTGTCGTATTTTACCCTTTTCTCCATCGCTCCTAAGTAAAGTAGCATTTGCTATAGCTTCGATAGGTGCGGTATCTCCAGATTCTCCATTAGTACTAATTAAAACCTCTTTATTTGAAGAATAACCTGCTAGTTTTCTATACTGATTAATAGCTTCTAATAAAGTATCGAAATCTACTAAACTTTGAATACCGACTAAAGTATACTCTTGATAATCAGTAACAGACTTTCCATCAGCATCAGTTTTAAATACTCCATGCTCTGTATCTGAATCCAAAATCTTTTCTTTAATGGCAAGTTCACAAGTAATAGGACACATTACTTTACCATTATTTTCTCGAACATATTTAGCGGTACGTTCATCCAAATTACTTAAAGAATCTTCAGAATGTACAGTAATAACTCCAGATTTTTCTCCAGCATAAAAACCATTTTCTTTTAAGAAATCATTTAAAGGAATATGAGTAGTAGCTTCTTTAGTTATACTATCAGGTTTTACCAAGTCTATAGTACCTTTATATTCCCCAAAGTAAGAATTCCCTTGTATAAGTAATACCGGAATATCGAAATAATTTCCATTTGCACTATAAAAACGATAACTAATTAAACTTAAATCTTTTTCATATGGACTTATCCAAGTTGTTGTATAACCTCCATTTAAGAAGGTTTTTAAAGCCATATCTATATAAAGGTTTTTAGTAGTTACTACAGATGGATCATATAAACCAGTTCTTACATAAGAACCGATTCTTTCCACAAAATTATTTCAAACCAACGGGTCTTTAAAACCATCCGCTAATTCTGGGACAGTTCTAATATCCTTATATGAATTTTCTTGTCCATCCCATTTAAGTCCAAATGCATTAATCCGTGGATAATAAAAAGCTCTGCCAATAAAGTCTCCTTTTTTAGCCTTTCTTAATTGTCCATTAAAACTTACATCTAAGTCCAAAGGAGTAAGTTTACCAAGTTCTTCAAAAATCTCTTTACTTCCTTTATATGGAGAAGCAAACATTTTATTTAGAACATTTAAACCAGGTTGTCCATAAACACGAGAAACTATTTTTTCTAGTTTTCTATGCACTGGATTTAATGGGTTCTTCAAATCATCTAAAGATAAAGAAGAATCTATACTCTTTTTCAACTCTCTTCCAATATAAGGAAAACTATTATCAAGAAGAGCATAAAACTCGCTCGAAGTAGTTATCCCCTCTGAAGAATTAAAGTAAGCTTCAAAACCAGAAAGCTTCTTTCTCTTTGGTTTTGCAGGAGGAACTTGCGGAGGAGGCGTTATTTCTCCTGTTTCTGGAGGAGGTGTAGTTCCTTCTATTTCCGCTTTCAAACTATCCAAATACCCTTGGTCATCAATAGGAGAAGACTCTGGTGCAGAATTAACTGAAACTGGAGTTGCTGCTCCATACATTTGGTTTATATACTCTTCAAAATCTTTCTGTTGTGCTTCAGCATCAGAAGTAGGTGTTCCTTCATCAGTACCACTTTCAGTAGTAACAGATGTATTTGGAGCAGCAGTCTGAACTGTAGGAACATTTGTTGGGGTTGTAGGAGTATTTGTAGTAGTATTTGTAGTAGGAGTGGTAGCATTTGTAGCAGCAGTAACATTTGCAGTAGGAGTAGGCGTTGTAGAAGCAGGTGTAACAGAAGAAGGGATATTACTGTCCTCAAAAAGTTTTGGGAATTCTTGTCCCATATAAGGCTGTAAAACATCTTCCATCCACTTCATAAAGGAATCTCTTTCTGTATCTGAAATTATAGACACTTGTGCTTTAGTTTCATCTGGAACAAAATTAAAGAGACTATCTCCTTCTATTTTAATTACAGATCCTTTTCTAGAACGCTGAGTAATAGTATACAAGTCTTGTGTAAATAAATATGAATCTATCTTCCCATTTCTAGAATCAACCTCTTTAAAGTCTACATCAGAAATAACATAATCATATTCTCCACCAGCACGCTTTTCGTAAGGAATAGTAAATACTTTTCCTGGTACTTCAAACTGCTTGTATTTATTTGTTCCTGTATAAATAATACCTACCGTACCCAACTTAGAAAGATTATTTATATAAGTCTCTAAGTCTTTAGAAGAAGATACTTTCATATCTCCAAATACTTCTCCAGTGTTTTTATCCTCCCAATAATATAAGTCTCGTGATTTTAAATTACTATTAAGAAGATTACTTCTTTCTGATAATGGCATTTCTGGATGCTCTGTTGCTATATTAATTACGGCATCTAAAGCATTAGCCATTAAATTAGTATTTTCCTTCTTAGCGAGGGTCTGAGCACGCATAGAAGTGGTTAAAGTAGGAGTTTTTACAAAATAAGTATCCTCTAAACCAGAAGTTCTAAACTCTGTTTTACCTTCATTTTTAGCTCTAAAAGTAGTACTCGGTTGTTTTAAATCCCCCATACCAATGATAAAAATACCATGTCGTTGGGCATCAGCACTTAAACGAGTTAATTCAGCTTCAGAAAGAGTTTCTATTTCATCTACTACCAATAATTTAATAGGAGCATTTACATCAAAAGCAGTGCCCTTAAAAGAAAGAGCATTATTAGAAAGTAAATGGCCATTTTTTATCACATAAGAATCTGGAGAAATACTTTCACCATAAACTAATTTAAGATAATCATCAATATTATAAGCACGAGAATTTGGAGAAGCACCATCTCTAACGTTATCTGCTTGCTCTTGTTCCCTTGCTACAAAAATTACTTCTGGTTTTCCTCCAGTATTTGTAACAGTATCTAAAATAGTTTTAATTACGCCAATAGTTTTACCAGAACCAGCACTTCCTAAAACAGTAGCTAAGTTGTATAAAGGTAGTTTATCATTAACATAAACCTTAAATACATCATTAATTTTTGGGTCTATAACTGCTGACTTCTTTATTTCAGACAAGATACCATTAAATACAGTAGGACTTTTAATTTGTGCTAAAATTTGTCTAGTAGCATACTCCTGTCCATATATAGGAATGATACCTTTTCCATCTTTCTTATAGGTATCAATAGTTCCAGCATAGGCTCTATAAAACTCTGTAGGAGAAATAGAAGTAATAGTAGCTAAATGATAAATTAAATCTAATGGACTTATTTTAGTTTCCGGATCAGCATTTAATAATGTATTTGGAGCATTATACAAGCTCTTAACATTAAAATTACTTAAAATATCTTTAACAACTTCTTCTGGAGTCTTACCTGTATATTTATCATAAATTTTCTGTTCAAAGTCAATAAAATGATTTTCCCAAGCAGCATAAGTATCTTCGGTAGGATTAAATGAATAATCCCCCCACATATCTTTATACTCTTGTGAAAGATCAGTTAAGCTCTTTGCCCATTTAGCACCCATATTAAGTGCGGTATCCTTATGTACTCTAAGAGTTTTAGCAGAATTTACAGCAGATAAGGCTCTTAAATAAGCAATCTCCCCTTCATAGTACTGAGCTTGTTGGAGTATATGTTTTGCTGCGCGTTCAGATAAAATAGGTAATTTAGAAAGAGTATCTCCATCTATATGCTTAAAGTTATTAATTATATCATTAGTACCATCAGCGGCACCAGTAACAACAGCACGTATAACTTTAAATACAGGATCGAGTTTTTCTGAACTCAAACTGTCTTTAATAATAGGATTCTGCATTATATAATCTTGCAGTGTTTCAGAGGAGATTACATTCTTTCTTTCTTTTTCTAGAACATCAAATAAAGAAAGAGTTTCTGCATCAGTCCCTATATTCTTTGCAAGTTCTATAAAGGCAGAGTAATTAATTTCATTCTTTAACTCGGAAAACTCCTGAACTATATCAACTATATTTTTACCTCCAATTACAGGTAACAAGGTATTTAAAAACTCATTTAAATAAGATTCATTTCCAGAGTCTAAAAGTTTACTCTTATTTTTAATAATGTCTTGTAATTCAGTGTAGTACTTCATTACATTTACATCATTTCCTAAAGAGTCTACTAAAGCATCAACAGTCTTTTTAATAGAGGCTTCGGCTGAATTTCCTTGTATAAACCATTCTGGATCGTAAGGATCAATAGCAGTAGCTAAAGCAACTTTCGGTATAACATTCCCATCATCATCGTAGTATTTTTCTACAAGATTAAAATAAGCTTGCATCCAAGTATTTGCTCCACCACTTGCTTTATATGCCTTTTTAATACCATCATAGAAAGCATTTAATTCTCCATCATCAAATCTATACTTAGACTTATCTGCTTGATACTGAGTTAATAAACTATTTAATAAAGCATTTGTAATTTTACTCTTAGAAGGAACTTTATCATCAAATAAAAGAAGTTTATTTTTCTCGTTAGAACCCTCTATAAATAAATCTAAATCTTCAGCAAGAGAAGCTTCAGATATGGCTAATTCTGGATTATTAATAACTGTTAAAAGCTTTTTACTTAATTCCGTTAAAGAAGATTGTAAAGAAAGTTTTTCTTGCTCTTCTTCTGGAGTTAAATTTTGTTTGTCTTCTAATTGTTTATAACGTTGTAATTGCTGTTCTTGTTCTGCTTGTATATTAGCCAAGTCAGAAAGTCCAAGTAAAGTAGGAACATTATTCTGATCAAAAGTCTCGTCTAATTGTTTACCTTGGGCTTCTATAGGAGCAACAAATTTAGAAGATAAATCTAAATATAAATCGTATGCTTTATAAACATTATTTCTACCTTCAGTATCCAAATAGTTTTTATGCTCTTCTTTAATTTTATTTTGCTGCTCGTCTGTGAAAGAATTTAAACCTCGCCCATATCTGGTTTTAACATATGTGTCTAATGAGAGATCTACAAAGTTCTTATTTAAATTACTATCAGCTGCGAAAAGAGCTTGTCCACTGTAATAACGATTTTTTGCACCATTAAAGAAAGCTTCTTTCTCTTTTCTTAACTTCTTTAATTTTTCTTGTAATTGCTTTACTTGTGAGTCTTCTTCTATTCCTTCTGCAACAGTTTTTCTTTCATCTTGTGTTTCAGCAGGTTTCTCTGATAATTCTTGAACTCGTGCTTGTAAAGCAATTTTTGTTTTAACAAGGTCTGTTAAATTATCATATAGAGCATTTTGGAAATTATTATAGTCTTTTAATGCAACTAAAGTACTAGTGCCTATCAGCTTAGGATTTTTTAAGATTTCATTAGTATCATAACCTAAAACACGAAGCTGATCCATACCCTCTTTAGACATATAACGCAAGTCTATTTCTTGATTAATAGCTTGCTCATAAGTGTCTAAAGTATTTTTTAAAGTTTTATATACAGCATCGTTCTGATTTATTCCAGTAGTTTTTGGTATAAACCTCTCTTGGCCATCTAAAGTTTTAGTAACTTCTCCATCTATGGACAAATCTTCACTTCCCAGCAACCCTTTCTCGTGCCATCTGTCTAAATAATAATCGATTTCACTTCTTTTACCTGTAGCTATATAATATATAAGTTTTTCTATATCAGGTAATTCTGTAGGACTCTGACCAGTTAATTTATTATTAAGCCATTTTTCATAGCGATGTTGCCCAGCGAAAATCATTCCACTCAAGAAACCTCCACCAAAAGACGCTATATATCTTTGTATTATATCAGAAACACTAAAACCAAAATCTATCGGTTCATCATCTTTAGTAGTTTTAATTCCTAATGCATCTAAAGCAGTTGTAGTAGCCTTTACAAGGTCTGTAGTAACTTCTTCCATGGTTTCCTCAGCACCTTCAGAAAAACCTCTATTAATTAAACCAGGAACACCTTTTTTAGAAAGACCTTTAAGCATTGTATCCTGGTAAAAATTAGAAACTTTATTTAAGAAAGTAGCTGCTTTCTGTGGCGTTTCTAATCTAGCAGCATTTGCTAAAGCATCCGCAGTTTCTCTAGAGACTCCTCTTACAGCAGAACGAATTTCACTTTCATCCATAAAAGTATCTTTAAAGAGATTGTCTCTAAAGTAATCGATATTCATTAATTTATAAAGAGCCAGTGTACTAGCAAGCATTCCCAAAGAAGCAGTAGTATCATTAGCACCGGCTTCCTTAAATGCTCCATAAGTTTCTTGTGCAGAGGTAGCAGCCATATAAGCAAGAGAGAGATTCTTACTTACATCAGAAACGGATTTTAAATCTTTAACGCCATTAGCTTTTGCAATTAAAGTAGGAAGAGTGGAAACCGCACGCTGTTCAAATAACTGTTTAGAAATATCAGCTACCAAGTTTCCTATGTTTTCAAAAGATACAAAGTGATCTCTTCCATAGTCAGAAGCAGTAGTATCATATGCAGCAGCTCTATTCTCCCAATTAGTAAGAAATTCTCCTATAGAATTATCGTTTGTACCCGATATAAGACCATTAACAGTTTTACCAAAAACAGGCATTACTCGAGCAATTGCATTAGCCGCACTTACATAACCATAAACTTCTCCAACATAAGGTATAAATAAAGGAGCTACTTTAGCTACTAATTCTAAGGCTACTTTACCAGCTCCTTTCTTTACATCATCACTATCGAAAATATCTACTTTGTTTCATTTAGAGCCATCTACAGTAAGTATATCACTTCTGCGAAGTAGATCCTTGCCATACATTTCTCTACCAGAAAGAGTTTCATAATAAGGTTTTCCTTCTGCATTAAATTTTAAATCTCCCGCTTTATGTGGAATTGTAATGCCATTTTCTTCATGTGTACCATCTTCATCCCACTGTGCTAAAGCCATAGAAGGTAAAGAGAACCAACTAAACAACCCTGCTTTATCATTTGGCGTATAATCAAGTTCTTCTCCCGTTTCATAATCAACTACTTTCTGAGTTTGTGCAATCTCACGCACACTCAATTTATTCTTTTTTCCAGAAAGTTCCGTTATATAAGAAATACCTTGTGAGTAATCAAAAGGTTTTTGGTCTACAATCATTATAGGACTTGTATCCCTTTTAATTGCATCTGCTGGAGCATACCAAGCATCTGGACCAAAAGAAAGATTTCTTGTTATATTATCAAATAAAGAGTCTTCTGCCATAGTAGCATACTGTATCTGAGCATCTTTATAAACAGAGTCAAATTTCTTTTGGTCAAATTCTCCTGTAGGAGTTTTAAAAGCATCTACAACTTTAGGCATAGCCATATACTCCTCCTTAGTAAGCAAGGAGGAGTTTTCGGCAGTGATTCCAGCATCTTTAAAGTCAACTAAAGAAAGTTCTGGATTCTTTGTTATTATGGCTAAAAAATCATTCTTTTTTGTTTCATTCATACTACCAATTTGTATTTGTAGGATCACTTAATTTTTCTTGTGCATACATAGCCTGTTGTCTGGCCACGTCTCTACCAGTAATATTAGTGTAATCAGTTTTAAATCTATACTCTGGATTATAAAGAGATGCTCCTATAACAGCATCAGAAATAGGTATATATACATTTGCTTTATAAAGATTCCTTTTAATAGCTCCACGTTTAAGCCCTAAGAAACCAGTTCCTATATCAGAGGTATTACGTTTATCAGCATTCTTGGCGTGATTAACACTTCCATATTGTCCCATTTCTATATAGGCATCTAAAGAAGGCATATCGTCTTGTAGTAATTCATCAGCAGAAGCCATATAATCAGAAGGAGTAAAATCAATAGCTTTAGAAGAAGCTACTCCCCCAAAAGTTAAGAAGGCTCTAGAACGGCTTTCTGGATATTTTACTAAACCAGTGCTTTCATCATATATAGCTCCAGGACACACTTCTTGTAAATAACGATTTATAACAGAAGCATCTTCCCCTTTTTCTTTGCCGTTTTTAACTACGTTTTCTACCTTTTTAATTACTTCAAAATCTGGTATTACGTCTCTACCATTTTCTGCTGTTTTAGCAGGAAGTACAACTCTATACATATTAGAGCCATCATACATAATACCATCTAACTGGTTTCTATTAATTACTTGGTCTCCAAAAACAACAGTGTCTGTGCCTACTTGTCTTATACCGTGAGCTTGCTCTAAGAGTTGTGCAACACTTACATTACTCATTGCTTGCCCTAAATTACCACTTCTATCATAAGCAACGGGACCCATATTTTGTCCATAAACAGATAAAGCAGTAGTAGACCCTCCTGTATATATAGGTATTCTTTGTGGTGCCGGTGCTCCTTCTCCAGTAGCATACATTTCTGGAACAGCCCCTTGTATTAATCCAGAGGCTCCACCTTCACTTCCGGAACCAGAAGTTCCACTTGCTTGTTTTTCATAAGAAGGCGTAATGGAACGCCCAGTACCATTAATAATAGTTTGTAAAAGAAATGCATGTGGATCAAATTTATTTACAGCAGCCTGTGCATATAAATAACGTTTGTCCTTCTGAGGAAGAGCTGAAATTATATAATTTAAAGCAGTTTTAAGGTCCTTGTCTGCTTCTGTACCTTTTTCAGTAATTTTATAAATACCATCCGGTCCTGTAGCAATTAAAGTAGAAGCATTATTTCCAGCCAAAGAAGAGTTTACTATTTCTTGCATTCCAGATAAAATATTCTTTCCTTGTTTTACAGCATATCCAGTAACCTCGGTTTCTTTATAATTTTTAATAATAGTATTTACATCACTTAAAACTGTGTCCATGCCGATAGCTCCAGAGACATCATCTAAAACACCATTATTAAAAGCTAAAGAAGAACTCTGTCTACGATAGTTTAATAAATCACCAAAAGTTAAAGGCATATATTTATTTGCATTCTTAGCATATTCTGTAGGAGAAATAGTAGTTAAACTCCCGTTTGCATCTACAGCATATAAGTTTCCAGCATTAGTAGTAGCAACTTCTCCCCAAGCATTATTTGTAGTCAGTGTTGCACGAGCTTTTTCATAATCTGCATAATTATTTGTAGCAGAAGTTGCCATTTGTGCAATACTTAAAAAATCTCTAGCGGTCAAATGATCTCCATTAGGATCACCAGCTAAATCTAAAGTCATTTGTATTTTATTCATTAACTGGCTCATGTCAGAGTCCAAACCTTTGGTTTTTAATAAATCAAATAAACTTTTTGTAAACTCAGAGGTTTTAGAAGAAGAGGCAGTATTTTGTTGTACTGCCTCTCCACTATTAGAACTCGTAGGAAGATATACTATACCTCCCGTCTGAAATGTTTTTATTTTCATTTATTTCATTAATTTTAAAAGCAACTGAGTCAAGTTTTTATTCATATCCTTAACTGCCTCTTTTGCGGCTTTATCACCTTGTATTACGAGTTTTTCTCGCTCTGTTAATTTAGTTCCTTGTTTAGCATAAATGTTTTTAATGAGTAAATCATTATATGCCTTATGCTGCTTCTGGATCATGTCTCTCCATTCTTTTCCTTCTTGTATTTCAAGATATTGTTTATAAGCAGAAGGAGTTCTAGTTAACCAGTCTTCAAATCTTAAAGTACTTCCCGAAGCATCATACTGCTCATATAATGAAGAGAGTGCGTTTTTCTTAGCCAAAGATTGTTCTTTCTGTAATTCAGAAATCTGATTATCAAGATTATAACTCTTAACAGTATCATGCTTAGTTCTAAGATCCTGTCTTACTTGTTGTGAGTAAGTATTCCATATATTAGACCACTTCTCATTAAGTTCATTTGCTTTTAATTGTTCATCTAAAGCATTTACATTAGTAATATAAGCACTCTGTTCATTAGCTACATTAGCATTAATTTGAGAGATTTGATTTAAGGCATTTAATCTAGCATCATTATAACGAGAAGTATAGTCAGAAAGTTCAGTTCCTTTTTGTGCTTCTAAATTAGACATTTGTTCAGAAAGAGCTAACTTTCCAGCTAAATTAAGCATAGAGTCGTTATAAGTAAGTTTAGTATTAAGTAGCGGGTTTTTAGCAGCATTATACTTCTGTTCTATACTAGAAGAGTTAAAAGTGGGTAACTGAACCTGAGGAGCTATAAATTGTCTCTTTTTACGTTCTGCGTTTGCATCATGCAAATAATCATAAGATCTAGAAATGTCTCTATTTTGTAACAAGGCAGAACTTAAATCGAGTATAGGAGAAAGATTTGTTCTAATAGCCTCTCCAAGTAATCCACCTATTTGATACTTAGGAAGTTGGCCACCTTCTTTAAATCTCCAATCGTATTTAACTTTCATTTCATTTACACGTTTATTAAAGTAAGCATCTTTTTCTGCGGTAGATTTATTTTTATACTTAGCATTAGAAAAGTTATTTCTAAGTTCAGCTACCAAAGCTCTTGCGGATTTAGGGTCTTCCTTAACTAACTGCCTGAAAGTAGGATCGTTTCCAAGTTCTTCCAATTCTTGTAAAGTATTTTTCTTTAAAGCAGATTTAATTTTAGCTTCGACTTTTGCTAACTGTTGCTTATTAGGACGTTCCTTAGCTTCTGCTCGCATTTCAGCACGAATCTTACTTAATTCACCGATATTAAACCTTCGACTACCACTTGTTATTTGTATAGGCTGACCTATTTTTGGGAATTCAAATTTAGTAGATCTTCTTAAAGGATATAAAGCTCTATCTACTTGTCCCAACTGATTTCAAATAACAGGAGAATTAAGAGTACGTACAGCTTTATTTGCAGTATCTAAATTTTCATTACCTAAAATAACGTCTCCCGTAGGAATATTTCTTACAGGTGTATTTGTACCTCTTGTTAATAAAAGAGTTGGGGTATATCCTTGGCGTATAACAGGGCCGGAATCTATATTTGTACCCACATCTGGAGTAACATGCGCAGGTAATCTATAAATAACAGTAGCTGGTCTACTTAAATCCGGAGCCATGCCAGTAGCAGGAGTTGCATAAGGAGCGCTTCCTCTACTCTGACGTATATTAGCCCTACGACCAAACTGCCAAGGCATTACAAATTGTTCTGTATTTTCGGTTGTTCTAAATCCCAAAGCACCGGGGTTCTGAGCTCCAAGTCTACGTAAAGCACCTTCCCAAGTATAATCTTTAGTTCTTTTAGGAACTCCGTTTTCAAATAAAGCGTTATCATAATCTTCTTTTGTAAGACTCTTTACTACATTTGCCTGCTTATCATTTGGTCTATAATTACCTAGAGCACGATTTCTTAAATTAGAATGGAAGAAATAATGTGCAGTAGAATTACCCTCTTGTGGGGTAGGTTCTTCAAATTCAACTTTGGATTTCTTAAAGATTTTAGCAAATAAATTTTGTTTCTTGGCACTAATATTAAAGTCAGCTAAAGCTTTTGCAGCTTGGTCTTCAGTCATAGTAATACCAGCTTCATTTGCTTTACTTATAAGTTTGTTAATAACAAGGGCTCGATTTCCCTTAGCTTCTGTTACTATATTTGCTATATCCTCATTTTTAAGAGTTAAATTTTGGTTTCCAATACGAGTATTAAATTCTCCTCTTAAATTTGCATTTGCAGCTTCAGCAGCTTTTCCAGATGCTTTCGCTGCTAATCTTGCATCACCAAGTTGTTTACTCCACTGTTTACCTGCCACAATACCTCCAGAAAGACCATTTGCAAGATTTATCAAATCCTCTGAAGTGTATTTCTCGCCATTAATGATTTTAGAAGCAGTATTAATTAAAGCTGAACTAAGTCCGATAGTTCCCATATACTTTAATATAGGAGTACCGATACCTTTAACTACTCGAACAAATTTAGATGCTTTAATAGCATTATCTAAACCAGGAACTAAAGAAGCAGGTAAAGCGGCAAGATCAAAAGCTGTATTAATAGCTAAGTCTTTTACAGCTCCCCATGTAGATTTTTCACCTTGTTTTAGATCTCCCATAAAGCGTAATCCAGTACCAGTTAAACCAGCTCCTGCACCAATAGCACCGCCTACAGGTCCGGCAAAGGAACTGACAACACCCCCTAAATCAGCAATAGCTCCCATTATTTGAAGTTGTTCTGCTTGAGTTAATCCTCCATTTGAACCGTCCAAATTATGTGCTTTTGTAACATCGTGCTTTCTAGGAGTTTTAGGTTCTTCATATTTACCTAGTGTAGTACCGTTTATATGACTAGAAGACGTGAGAGCCCCTCCTATTTGATATTTTCCTACATCATTAGAAGAATGGGTTTTTTTATATGCACCATAATTAAAAGCTGCCACAGGAAGAGTAAACAAAGGATGTAAAGAAGCAAGTGGACTTAAACGTCTAGCAACGGTATAAATATCTGTAGGAGTTTTAATAAGGTTCTTTATTTGTTTATTATCAAAGTCTGTTCCTTGTTCCAAAAGTGCGTATACAGACTCTAAGTTTTCTTTAGGAATTTCCCACACTTTATTATTAGCTTGTAAATACCAAGTACCATTTTTATCTCTTACTATAGTATTTTCTTGCGTACCATCCGCTGTTTTAAAACGAGCGTGTTCAGCAAAACCATTGTTCCAAGCATTTAAAGGAAGAGTTGTTTGTATATATTTATTATAAGGATCTACCTCCAGTTCATAATCTTTTGCCAGAGTGTTCAGATCGGAATACGGATCAGAATACTCCCCATTACCAAGATACACCAAATATTGAGGAGTCATAACTCCAGCTTGGTTTTCATTATTTGGAGAAACATAAGAAAGAATATTATAACCTTTTGTATCTTTAAACCAAGGAGTAAGATCTTTTACACCACCACCAAGAATCTTTGCATTGGTAAAATAGTCATAATACATAGGACTATACACATCAGAGTTGTAATTTTGATAGCCTCCGTAATAAGTAGAAGTATCTTCTATACCATTATGCTCTTGTGTCCAAAGACGATCATCTAAAAATCTAACCCCGGAAGCATTTGCAGCATCATACCAAGAATTCCAGTCTTTAGCAGTTCTTCCTGCCGTAATAAATTTAGCTACATAAGGATCGAAACTTCTGTCTTTTAAAACTTCATCTAAGCTATATACAGTACCATTAATAGCAAAACCGTTTTCATAATCGGTATTTGCAAAATTATCAAATCCTCCTAAATACCAAACAGAGTCTTTATAAGCGTCCCCGTTAAGGTAATATCGTCCGTCAGCACCTCTAACAACACCTTCTTCGGGAGTATCACCTTCCCCATTTTCAGGTTTTCCACCCTCATCTCCTTCATCGTCTTCACCTCCCGTATCTCCATCCGCAGGATCGGGATCGACAGGAGTTTCTACTACTGGAGGTACAGGTTTTTCAAAACCCATAAGTCTAAGAAGATTTAAATCCCCTTCACTTAAATTGCCAGAATGTAACCTATTAATAAAATCGGTAGAGTAACCCTCTACTCCTCCTTTATATGCTAAGAGTTCGTTCCCTAAATTTCTAAGCTGAGTTCTATCAGCATTATTCCAATTAGAGTATTTATATATATCGTCTACATTATTTGTATCTACAGCATAATTAAGCAAAGATTTAATTAAATCCTCTCTATCTTTGTTAAGTATAGAATTAACATCATAAGCTTCATTATTTGTATCAAACCAACCAGAACCTCTACGTAACTCTTTACGAGTATCCATGTCTACATTAGCAAGTAAAAGACCACTCTGCTTAAAACGATGATTTTTAGTATTAAATGTAGCTCCTAAATTTCTCTTAAGTGTAGAATCATTAATAGAAGCAGTAATACCTTTTCCCACATAATTAGAAGTAATGTCTTTTCCCGTACTATCTAAAATTTGTATAGTGTTTTCTGTAGGATCGTATATAGCCTCATTTCCATCTTTAATGGCCCTAGTAGCAATACTATACATATCTTTAGGACCATTTTTATCTAATTCATAAGCAGCAGCTATCCTCTCTAAAGCTTGTTGTCCAAGTAAATGTTTCCCATTCATAGTAAATTTACCTTCTGGAAGAGGACCTGCTGCATTTTGGTATTTCTTAACTAAAGCCATATTTCTAAAACTAAAAAAGGAGGAGCGGCTTTTAACCACCCCTCCTAAGTAATTACTTACGTACCTTTACGCCACAAGACGCTTTCTTAACTTTCTTAAGTTTCCCACCGCAACGCATAAACTGTTGCTCTGATGGTGCTTCTCCAACTGGAGCTTGTGACTGAGCCATATCAAGGATTATCTGTGCAAGAGCAACGGCTGCTTCGATACCAAGTTGCTCTATAATACTCAGTGCCATTTGTGACAACTGTTGCATTGCTTGCTCTTCAGCCGCAGCTGGTGCAACCTGAGCTTGAGGTGCAACGCCTCCCTCTTGAAGTTTCTTAACTTCGCTAAAAGATTTAATTTGCATAATTATTTAAATTTTATATATATAAAAAATGATCTTATTCACATCTATTCGCACAAATATAATAATAAAAAAATAATTTTCCAAATATCTAGCATATAAGCAAAAGGGTAATTATTTTTTGTTTTAAAAAATAAATCATTATATTTGTAGTGACGAAACCGTCATATAAAGAATGTGACCGCAAAATCTTAGATTTTAACGACATTAACCATTATTTATACGTCATGCCCCGGCTGTTATAGTCGGGGCTTTTTTATTTATAATATATATTCTTTTTCATAATTCTTTTCAGATTTTAATAATCCGGTCTTCATCAGTTCCCGATTACAAAAAGAAACTGTAGACTCTGGTATACCAAGTTCTTTTGATAATGTTTGGTTTGAAATACTAACTTTTGTAATATTTTTATACTTAATCTTAAAAGAAAATAAAAATGCACGTGACGTGTTTGAAATAGTTAAAGAAAATATATTTGCAATAAAAGGCTTATCTAAGTACGTTTTAAGTACACTTACTCTAGAGGTTTTTTCAGACGTGTCTAGATTTATAAATTTATTTTCTATTAACTCAGTAAGAGATTTTCGTATCGTATCTATACTATAACCTGTTTTAGAGCGTAATTCACGTAATGATATTTTGTTTTTGCTAACGTAAATAATTGCAGCATAGATAACTCTAGCTGGTTGCCCTATATTAAAAAATGAGACATCTTTACAATTATAACTATTATTATATTCTTCAAATATTTTAATTATCTCTTTATTATAAACAAACCATTCATCTCGAAATCTATATTTAGAACACAAATTATGTAAAGTACTTTCATCAGTAAAGTCCCCGTCTCGTATTCCTAGTATTTCAACATCTGGGTTACATGTATCATAGTTTTTAAGTCTATTTGTAAAATTTTTAGTACAACCTATTTTTAGGTAATTTCCACTTTTAATTAAGTACACCATACTATTCAATCTTATTCCATAGGGAACTCCTTTTGCTCATTATAACGATTTCTATTAAGAGCAGCTTCTCTTTCCAAAGCAGCAATTCTACGTTTTAAATCTTGATTCTCATTTTTAATTTCCTCTATATCATCGGTATTCTTCGATACTTGTTCAGTAACTGCTTTCACCCATAAAGCAGCTTGTTGCAAGCCAGTAAGGTTAAAATTTTTCTGAATTACTGGAAGTCCAGCTTCATCTGTTTTCTCAGTAACTTCCTCTGCAAGAAGCCCCTTCTCGATTAATATTGTATTAAATTTTTTAATTGTAGGAACAGATCATCCTGTTAACTCTGAAATCTTTGTATTGGAGAAAGAAATTTTACCAACCCCACTGTCTTTATCATATAAATATCTTTGTATATCCATATAATATTCTTTAACATTAATTGGTAAATCCAAATCTAAAAATGCGTCTGTAAACATTTCAAAGTGTTTGTCAAAATTGGAATTATTAAATTCATAAAACCAGGATAGTTTCCCCGTAGCAGGAATTGGTTTTTTAAAAACTTTAATAAAACCAGCTTGAACGAGGCGTTTTATTGCTTCTTCTACTTTAGTTTGTCCACAACCAGCTTTTTGTTTAATTTTTGAAATGGAAGGATAACAAACCCGTGTTTCTTCATTCATATATCTCCGGATTGCGGCATATACTACTTTATCTCCATGTTGCAAAATTCTTTCTGGATTTTCATTGTCCATAATTAAAAATTTTTTATCATCAAAAGTATGAGGGATTTCTGTATGCTTCATTATTTATACGTTTTAAAAATTATTGATCTATTATATATATCACAAATATATCATTATTTTTTAAAACAAACAAATTTTTTCTATAAAAATACGTGAAATGGATGGGTAGGCAAACCTCATTTTTAGGTAGGCAGATTTCATTTTCAGGTAGGCAAAACCCAAATCCGGGTAGGCAAAATCGATTTTCAGGTAGCAAACTATATTTAATAGATTTAATATACCTAATAGACCTATGAACTATACCTAAGGAAATTAAAAAATTTTAAAAAGTAAAATAAAAAAGAGGGCCTATAAAGACCCTCTTATTATTATTTTTCCACATACTGTGGGTCTCGGTTTTCTTGTGCTTCAAGCTCTTTAAAGATATATCTTCCTAGAGCTTTGTAGTCACTATCTTCTTTTGTTTTAAAAGCTTTTTTCGCTTTTCTAATTATAACTTTAGTTGCTACTCTACTAAAGATTCTTTCTCCACCTTGTAATTTAAATTGTACTGAACCATCTGCATTTAAAAGGAGCATCTCATTTTTAGGTAAATCAAAATCGTTTTCTATAATTTCGACTTCTTCTCCTACTTTTAATTCTTCTTTATCCGATACTTCAAGCACATAAGCGACATTATAACCTTCCAAATATTCAAGGCTAAATGGTTCACCTTTATATACATTGGTTATAACATCTTCATCATTTACAAAAGCTATTGTAAGTGGAATCTCAGTATCTTCCATCCAGAAAGCAAGTTCTTCTTGTGGATTGTCTCTAAAATCAAAAAAGAAACCTTCGCCTTTATCGAGTTTAGTAACGCCTTTAGCACCAAATTCTTTTTCCTCTTCAGTTTTCATTACGAGAAGATTGAACTCTTTCCCATTAATTAAAACTTTTATTTTATCAAGTTTACTATAGTCCATTACTCAACCTCCTTTACTAAACCAGTATTATCATCACAGTTATTAAAAAGAGTGCATACAATGATTTTTCCACACTCTATCATAGAATCTTCATCTCCTTTTTTCCAGAGATCTTCTACTTTATTTGTGAGAGATTTCTCTAGAATCATTTCATTTCTTTCGATTTCTGCACATTGTTCTACATTTCCTTTTTCATCTGTAACTACTACCGGTATTCCTTTATTTGTAAGTTCTTTAGCTAACTCCGGATTTGTCTCATCCATATTATGTTTATTTTTATGTAAAGCTCCTTCCGGAATTAAAATAGAACCTCCATTTTGGAATTTAGTTATCTCCTTTTTACATGCTTGTATTTTATGTAACTCTTCTTTAGAGAGTAATTTAACCCCATCTTTAGCATATAAGCCATATCTTTGGTTTATTTGATGCTGAAGTTCTTGAGAAGTATTACTATTCTTTCTAAGCGTGTTAGTATTATATATATTTGAAATCATTTTAGCTTGTTCGTTAGCAGTATTAATTCCAGAATTAATTTTATTTCCTCCCAAGAATCTTTGTCCTCCCATATCAGCCATAGTATTTATATAATTAACACTATTTGAGTAAGCACCAGAAAGTTTATCTACGTCATCATTTTTAGCTACTTCTCCAGTTTTAGACATAAATGCACCAGCAAGAGGCACATAAGAGAGAGTATTGTTCATCACTCTTTGAAAATCAGAAAGACCGACTGTTTCTTGTTCTGTTTCTGACATTGTACTACTATTTGTATCTGTAAAATCACCTATAGTAGAAAGAGTGTTCCAAACTGCTCCCGCAGCCATTAAATAAGGATTGCCACTTTGCATAGCAAGATTTCCTATAGCTTTTTGTCCAGAAGAAGAGGTTCTTTCTTTAGGAGTAGTAAATCCAGAAGTTAAATTATTCAGTAAATTAACTCCAGTAGAAATATTTCCTATTTGCTGAGAATAATTATTTCCAGTGCGTCCTCCTACAGTTGCTTTTGGGCGCAATCCATCAGATTTTTCAGTAACAGCTTTTCCTATAAGAGGATTATTACTTGAGTAATGATTATTCGCTAACTGAGTTAATGTATTTAAAAAATCTTGTGTCATTAGCTATAACTTATTGTTAATAAAGTTTTTAGAGCTGTAATTATAACCTGTTCAGTTCCAGTATATTTAACTCTTATCTTAACGTATTTATCTCGAACTTTTGCAGATTTTAAATCGCTCCAACGACCTTCTACATTTTTATATGTTTCTCTAAATAAAATAGGATCTATAGTAACATACCAAGCATCTTCTTTATATTGGATATTTCCCAGTCTCCTACCAAAATTATATATGTTCTTACATGGCTGATTTAATACCAAAGAATAAGTATTTAAAGTAGTATCCCATTTAATAGAACAATTCTTAAACCTCTGTGTAACTTTAGTAGTTTTCTTTTCGGTCTCAGTTGGATTATATGTAGATGCTTGGATTCGAGGAGTATAATCAATTTCTTTGGCATATTTTCATTCTTTCTCTGTTATAGAAGGATATACTGTCAAACCCTTTTCGTCTACAGTAAAATCTTCAAACATATTCGGTTCAAAGGTTTTAGAAGCAAATATGCCAGCTTTATTAAAGTTAAATACGTCTCCTATAATTTCGTATTCAATTTCATTTGGTTGCACATTATTAGAAATAATAACCAAATTATCAAATATCTTGTGCATACCTATAGGATCGTTAACTACAAATTCGAGTTCAAATGGTTCTTGTTTTTCATACCATTTAGTAGGTAAAATCTGATCATCTAAAGACTCGTTATCGTAATTTATTTCATCAAATATACCAGCTCTTCCATGCACATAAAAACCATTCTGCAAGAAAACTCTCTCCAACTCTTCTCTATTTGTTAGCTTCTGATTATTTAAAATTAACCCAACACTCTCAGTAAAAGAAGAAGTCCCACTTCCTATTTTTAAAGTGATTTTTAAATTAAATTTAAACCACAATGGGAAGTGATCGGCATCCTTAAATTCTTTCATAAATGCCTCTAAAATCGTGCTATAAGTTGCTTTAATAGTCTTACCCTCAACAGTAAATAAAGACGATTTTAGGGTAGTTTCTGTAACAATTCCAGCCTCTTTAAAAGAGGTTTCAACCGACATAATTTCAATAGTATAATCATCGATATGGTCATACCCTTTTAGATTAATTGGCATCGAAAGTGTGGAGTCCATATTTGCTGGTATAGACCACTCATTTACGGGCGTATAGACACCTAAGGTAGTATTCCTATTATTATATATTATACTGAGCAATTTGGCCCGTTTCTGATCCAAAGAGTAGAAAATGTTATTAATGTTTTCTGAGTAAAGAGGAGTTCAAGTATATCTTGTAATCCACTTATTCATTCTTTCATTAAAACATATATTCCAGCTCTCTTTATCTTTATTATAGAAAGTAAACATTATGTCTCCTTTATAATTATTATAATGAGACTTAACATTTCTAAGAGCTACTATAGGAGACTTATCCATTTCTGATAATTGTATCTTATTATTAAGATACTGTTGTATTTTCATATCTGAAATGGTTTCTAAACCAGAGCTTCCATATCTCCAAATTTTCTTTGCATAGGTATCTACACCATATATGCCATTAGGAGTTCTAACAACAGATTCTGGCCATATAGAACCGAAATCTGGAGAAATTAAAGTAATCTGATTTTGTACTACACCTGCCCCGTACATATGAATAGATTGTGAAGTAGAAGTTTGTATAAGGGCTTTTTCGTTTATTGGTATAATACCTAAACCATGTTCAAATACGCAGAAAATATTACCATTTAAAGGTAAGAATTTAACTATAGCTCCATATTGTCTATCTATATCTTTATAATCAAGACCTTGGAAAATTCTATAAGAGTTTTTAAATTCATCTTCTTGTTGCACATCGGAGAACATAATTCTGTTATCAAATAACTCCTTAACATAAGGTACGTTATCTGCAACAAAATTTCTTTTTTGTCCTAATGTAACATTATAACCTTGGTTTAATAGCCAGCTCTCTTCTATTTTAGAAGAAACAGTAGCATTCATATCAGACAATGGATAAAAGCTTCTAGAATTACCCATAAGGGCTCTCTCATCGGTATGAGAAATGTCTTCTGCACGTAAACCTAAATTATAATTAGAAAGGCATTTAAAGGTCACTCAATGGCCTAAATTAACAGAGTTTACATCTGCCCTATTTATACTTGCATAACTTCCAGTAGAGTCAGTAGCTTCTCCAGAAGTCATTTTATTGTAACCTTTATAATTATCTTTCCAGGTACTAGGACTCACTATTAACTCATTTATAGGAACATCTGAATCTATAAAGTTCCTATTAAGTCTAATTGTGACAGTATTTGTATAACAGTCTCCCCTAAAGACTTGTATAGTATTTGTATTTCCCAACTCATATCTATCTGAAATAGCATAGAAAGAAGAATTATCTTTTCCTCTAATAGAGAAGTAATCTTTTAATCTTGTTATAGAATAATTAGGAATCCTAATATCGTATATAGTATTATTTTGTAAAGTTCTATTTGCACCTAAGAATGGACAATATAATCCTCTGATTAAATTATTTGCACTAGCACTATAATCGGGCTGACTAAAGAAAGAGAACTGACTCACATCTTCTTGAGTACCACATTTAGTGGAATAACTATATCCATTTATATACTTCATAGGAGAATCGGAACCTACAAATATTAAAGAAGTGTTTGCACTCTCTTTAGTTAAAGTCCCACTCTCTTTTAAAGCATAATGTCTTTTAGATTTAGTGAGAGTACCTACTTTATTTGTTCTTGGATGCAAAATAAATTCAGAACCATCATAATTACTTTGTAAAGTAGGATTAACACAGGCATCTAAAGAAAGGAGTCCAGAACATTGTATATATGGAGTTTTTACTATTCTATCTTCATAAGTTTGTGTTAATAATCTAGAACCATTAGAAACAAAACTTTCTGAAAAATATTTTTCTCCATCGTACAACATTGGTACATAACTAGATCTATCTATACCTACAGAAAAGCCTTGCCCTAAAGTAGTAGGAATTCTTTCTTGTCTTACAAAGAAATACCCTTTTACTTTATATTCTTTTAAGAGTTCTTGTATTTCATTAGAAATGGAAAGCTCATAATAAAGAGGTTGTACTTTACTATTAGTATAATCAAATATTGTAGCGTCCGGGTTCTTAAATACTCCAAAAGTATTATCTAAGAATTTGCCTTTATTTAGAAAGTCATCGCGAGTTAAATAATTCATTTTAACTTCAGAAGCATCTATTAAAGAAAGTGCATTATTTGTATACTTGTAATACTTTAAGGTAGAGAGATCTTTATAGACTTTATCTGCTTCTAAAGTAAGCGCTTTAGTACAACCTTTATCAGAATAAAATTTATTTTCTTTATAATATCCAAAGTAATCTCCTTTAAGTTCAGTATCCTCTCTATCTGTAAAGTTATCGTCATTTATAGCAGAAAACTCACATCCTCTAAGATTAAATACAGAACTTAAAGAATCATCATTCATCACAAATACTACTCCAAGTCTATATATTTCATTTGGTCAGTAACCAAGTTTATAATAGATGTTATTTGGACTGTAATATTCAGTTTGGTAGTTATTTGCACTAGAAACACTATAATCATCTGGAGAAACTCAACCTATATTAGATTCTTGCTTAAGTGCTACTTTTATATAGTATGCTATATTTTGTAAATCCTTTATATTGTAGGTAACACCTTGCACATTTCCAAGAAATAGCATATTCTGAACTTGAGCTTGAGTCTTAGCAGCTGTTACTAAATTATATTTAATATTAAGTTCTTCTACGGAAATGTCAGTGATTTCCTCATAACCATTTAAAGTTATAGTTTCTACGTCATTCTTAATATCATATGGCTTTGTGAACATTCCTGCTTTAGTAAGCCTAATTCCATTTGTATCACTAGTTTCTCTTACAAAATAAAGATAGAACTTAGAAAAAGAGGTATCTATATTACTAATTTTTAAAGTAATTGCTTTATCTGTAAGTTCATTCAGTAAAGTTCCAGATACAGAAGTTACTTTATCTAAATACCCTTTAAAAATGGCTACTTGTCCAGACTCGCATACTATATCTGTTTTATTGTAATCATTATCTGCAAACTTTATATAAAAGGTATAATTACCGCCTTTTAATTTTCCGTAATTAGAAACATCATTTAAATCTATCCTTGGTATTTTATTTATATTTCTAAATAGTCTTGTTTGACGATCTATTTTACCTTTTTTATATAAGTTGGTTTGCTCTAATTGATTCCTATTTATGACTTTATATCTATTATCTTCTATTTTAGTAAACCTTGTATTAATGATTCTTGGTGGATTCTTATCATCATTTAAAATAAGATTCACTGTACCATCATAAGAAGGTTGACATTCTATATTAAGAGGGTTATTTAAATCTATATCCAGCTCTTTAGTTCTAAACTCCACTATTTGATTGTTTTCGTCTACTTGATTAAAAAGAGCGTGATACTCGTTTGCTAAATCCCCTTCTTGTTTATTTGCTTTTATATTAAGTTGTATATTAGCCATTTAAATAAAAGTCTTTTTCTGTAAATCCTATTCTCTGTCTTAAAATTCCAACAACGCCGTTATCAGTTAATTGTCCTCTTGCATAAACTTCTTCAGTATTACTTAAAGTGCCAGCATTTAAACGGGTAATAAGAGTATCGTTTACATCATAATCGCCTTTATAATAAAAATCTGACTGAGGAGTAATTATTCCTGCTCCATATACATCAGACTGATACTTAGCAACTTCCGTAGCAACAAGCTGTTTTCTACCTTCTTTTTCTCCTGTAGTAGTAGGTGTATTATCTATGGTTTTTTGCAGTGCAGCAAATGCAGAATCCTTCCCAGAAAAATCGAGAGTAAATTTAACCACGGCATCTTTAGTGTTAAAATCGACACTATCTAAAGAAGTATAGTCTGAAGTACTATTTGCACCCACTTTTAAATTAGGAGTATTATATAAAGTATTTCTATCAGAAGGACTTAAGAGATTTTTACTGTTATATGTAAATGTAGTAAAATTAATTTTCCCATTTCCATATAAAGATGCACCGTCACTTACTTTAGTAGAAGAGCCTTTAATAGTATAAAATCCACCTACAGTTTCTGAAGCATAATCACTTGTTACATGTTTAACGCTGTTTATCCAAGTAGTAAATATATTTTTGGCTACAGTTTCATTCTTTACAACAGCTCCGGTTTTTCGTATATTAATTAGGCCTATGTCATTTCCATGCTTAACTCCTACAAAATAAATACACTGAGTATCTGTACCTGCATTTTTTCATACGTAAGCTTTGTTATCTGGATCACTACTCTGAGAAGGAGTTTCTACACCAATAAAAGCATAGTTAGTGTTTCCTCCCTTATTAAAAGTACTAACAGATAAAGCGAGAAGGAACACATCGTCTGTTTTTAATGCAGAAGTTAGTGCTTGTAAAATACTAGGAGTTAGTATATTACTAGTTTTACTACTTCCTTCAAATCCAAATCCTTTCCAAACTCCACTTGTATAACCAGGAATCTCAGAAAAATAAAGATGTATTTCTCCACCTTTAGCATTTTTAGAAGCATCACACCATCCACTTACATCTAAGCTATAAGTAGAATAAGTAAGACTCTCTTCTACATAACTTCATATAGAAGCACTTTTAATTACAGGTTCTAAATCGTAATGAATAGTTTTATTTCCCGTAACACTCAAATCGCCAAAAGTAATACTGCTAGTAAGAGTTCCAGAGTATTTAGAGAAAGTAGTTGTTTTAGAAGTATCGTTTATATCAACTTCCATTTTAGCTCCAGAAACAAGATTTTCCCACATAGGCCCTGTAAGAAGTTTAACTTCACTAGATGCCGTAACATCCATTTTACAAGATGCGTTGCAGTATAAATCAAATCCGTTTTCTATTTTTTCTACATTTCCGTCTACACCATCTGTCATAAAGGTATTATAAACACCATTATTTCCTTTAGGACTCTTTATATTAGAATTAGACATTCAAGCAGTATAACCAGGAGTAACTTGTACCTCTCCATAATCTACTTCGCTCTGAGGTATTCCATTTAACTTTAATTGCTTGTTTTGTATTAAAGTTTGGTAATTACCCATCCATTGATCAAATGAGATTTCATCATATCGGGAATCAGTAAATCCCTCCATTACCTTAGATGCCACTATAAACTTAGTAAAAGTAGCTAAAACTTCAGCAGAATCACTCCAAGTAGAATTTCCTATAATATCAAACTTAATAATATAAAAATCTTCTGGAAATAATGCTTTTGGATTACTTGTAACATTATCACTTGTATAAGGCACATAAGGAACAGAGAGATTAGTTTCTCCAACTAAATTTCATTCTTCACACTTTATGTGCTTATATGCAACTTTACTTGCATTTGTAGCATAATCATTTGGGGCACTTAATTTACTAATAGAGTAATACATATAAATCTCTGAAGTAAGTGCGGCATTCTTAGAAATGCCTTGTGTATCAAACATTATATCAAGTGTAGAATCTCCAAGATTATACCACCAAGAGCTGTTTCCTATTTTTATGTCTTCAATATTTCCTTTAGCATTTAAGGAATATTTATAGGATTTATTTAAATTATCGTAATAAACTATAGAAGTAGTCTCTCCAATTTTATAAGTCAAATAAGGCTCTATTTTTATTTCTACATTTTTATCTTTAACTAAATAAGAAGATAAATCGATTACATCTGAGAAATATAAACAGTTGCCGTTTTTTAAATCAAGTTTATTTGGTACTGAGGCATTTAAAGTATTGGAAGTCTCTCCTACAGTTATAGTTATCTTCGCTTTCAGATCATTTGTGGTAGAATTTAAAATAAGCGGGTCATTAACCGTATACTGAACACTTACTTTAAAAATAGGACTTCCTGCATAAGTAGGAACCACAAATTGCTTAACATTTAAGTCCATACTCTCCACTCTTGCAAATACAGGTTGTAAAGCTAACCAACCAGGAACATCCCATTCCACATAAGCAAAAGTATCTGAAGTATGATTTGCATTTTTTATTTTATCTGTAACATCGTAAGATTTACGATTTTCATCTAAAACATAAAATTTAAGAGTTTCATATTTAGATGCTCCAGATAAAGAGGTAATCCAATTAGAGAGTTTATATTTATCTCCAGGATTTATTTTTAATTTATTTGGATCTTTTCCGTAGAAAACCTTCATGTCTTGTAGGTTCTCTACTATATATGAATAATTAAGAGTATTTCCTGTTGCGCTATCTATAGATGTCTGTATAGCATCTAAAGAAATACTTTCATCTAGGTCACTAGAAGTAATAGTCTTAGGAGCAGGATAAGAACCTATTTCTGTTTCAGTAGTAAGAGGATTATAAGAAACTATATATAAAATATCTCCATATTCTTTTATTCCTACTGGTATAAAATTCTTTTCTAGTTTACAATTAGCTAAAGGATAATTCCCTTTATCATTTTGTAAACTATGCTCATTTCCGTCATAAGTAATAATAGTTCCATTAACACAGTCTGTCAATACTGTATTTGGAGTACTTACTGGATTTAAGTCCATCACCAACCCTTCCGACCAAGTATTAGTCGCTTCTTTTTTCATTAATCGCTAAGTATTTTTAATTTACTGTTTTCCTTTCGTAGAGCATATAAGTCGAAATTACGGGTTTCATAATTTTCTTCTCGAAAATAAAGACCTCTATCCTCCTTAACTTTTAATCTGAAAATATATTTATTCTTTTTTCTAATTAATGTTTCATGGATGATCTTATAACAGTCTATTCTATCAAACTTAATTTTTTCTTTTTGTCTTCCAGATTTTTTCTCTGTAAAATACTTTTGGTACTCTTCTTCACTTAACCCAAAATAATAATACCCATCTCAAATAGTTCTGCTAAAAAGATACTGTATTCTATATTTAATATGTTTCTTTATGTCACGGTATGTCCAATAGTCTTCATCTTTACTAAATATTCTTCCTATATAAGCAGAAAAGGGAATTCTATGTGCAGCAAGTAGCACATCTCCTCCTCGATTAGAGACCTTAATTAATTCATTAAATCCGTATGTACAAATCTTTTTAATATCACTTAATTCCAACTCTGGAAAAGCTATTTTTAATTTATCATAATAATCTTCTAAATATTTAATCATTAGTAATAAGTTTTTCCTGCATTAACATTATCTATAAACATCTTTTTATATGGCTTAGTTAAGTGTATAGTTTTTCATTTTGTTCTTCCTCCTCCATATCACTCTAATACTAAGTCATATGCTACAAAATTAGTAGCCAATAAATCAATATCTTTAAATCTACCTCTTTTACAGTATAACTGTAATTCTTCTCCCACAAAAGGCTTTACATATATTTGTGCTTTTCTAAAAGCTTTCGTAGGTAAGGCAAAAGTAACATTATTTTGGATAATATCCAAGCATATTAAATATATACAATATGTAAATACAAGTCCACAATAAACTTTTCTTTTATTTGAACCATACTCTTTTTCTAAAGTTTTTGCTTTAATTTTTAACTGCTTTACATTAAAATTATCAAATAGTTCTTTGGATGAAAAAGAAAAACTGTTATAAGATCTTCCTACCATTATTTAATCGGATTATAAGTTTTATTAAAAAGCTTTCTGTCCCAACAGGCTTTTACATCTAAAATATTGTTCATATCATTTTGGTTCAGTTTCTCAGGTATTCTAGCAGCATTACATTTTCTTAACCATTCTGCTTCTAAATCTTTAGCAAACTGAAGTATATTACGATCTTTCTTTTTTAACCCTTCTTTATAGGTTTCTCTCCAAGCTACAAAAGCAGCTATCGCTCTCTCCTCCTTATTATTAATTAAAGGTAATCCTGTTTCATCTTCTACAAGAATTCCATGATATAAAACAGTTACATTTCTAAAGTCTCTTTCAAAATATAAAACTCCATCACCTTCTTTATATTTAATTAATTTACCTTTAACATAAAAAGGACTAACTCCTTTCTTGGAACGTTCTATATAATTCTCAGTATTAATTGCATCTGTATCCAAGAAATCAGTTTTATTACTAGAAACTTGGGCATCTATTATAGGTATATATACAGCCTCTATTATATCTGCATTACAAGGGAGTACTAACTCTTTATCATTAGTATCCGCAGTGTATTTATATAAACGAGTATGTTTATTTCCTATAGTTTCCCAACCAGTAAGGGCTATATCTTCAAAATTATCGAGTTTAATGTCTATTCCATAAATTTCATTTACTAATGGAAAGACTGTATTCATACTATGTAAATTACCCATATTATATGTTTTGTGGTGCTTGGTAAAGTGGAGTTCTATACAATTGTAACTTCTTATTAAGTATTCTGCGCTTAATTTCGTCACTTATAGATCCCATATCTAAATAGTCCACATCTGTGCAACAATTATATTCTTTTAATTGTCTAGGGTCTTTAAAAGTAGCTATTATTGCTATATTCTTTACATACGGAGCATTAAATATCCAACCATCATATTTTCCATTTTCGTTTAAGGTCCTTTCTATATAAACATATGGTTTATTAAAGGCTCTTTTCTTATACTGATGGTATCTAGTAGCTTCTTTAGTAAAATATACTTTATAATACTCATCTCTATCGGTACTTCCTATAAATGTAATTGCTTCATCTCCAAGGCCCTCTGCAAGAGCGGGTATCTCAAAGTGTTTGGCAAGTTTAGCATTTGGAATTCCCTTACAAACGCATTTATTTTGGTCTTTACAATCAACTTCTACACAATTAAGTGCAACTGCTAATTCTCCTTTAGTTAATAGACTTTTTAAATACCATTCTCTAATTATAGTAGCTCTTGTTTCGATACATTCGTCTTCTATCTGATCGAGAGAAATAAATTGTCTATTGGAAGCAGGAATCATTGTACCACTAATTAAATCGTTGTATATCGCTGATACTAATTCTTCTAATTGCATATAAAAAGAAAAAGGACGAGCGAGATCGGCTCTCACTCGCCCTTAATTGGTTTATTAATTATTTATAGACTAAGATACACCAGATACAGTTACCTTAACAGAAGCGGAATCTCCGTTGTAAGAAGCAGTAATAGTGGTGTCACCATTAGCAACTCCAGTAACGAGGCCAGTATGAGCACCTACAGTTGCCTTTCCAGCAGCAGAAGAAGTCCAAGTAGCCTTAGTAGTTACATCCTCACCATCGAAGATAGCCTTAAGCTGAGAAGTCGTCTTTCCAGTAATTGCAGTAGAGCCAGAGATGGATACCTTACGCTCAGAAATCTTACCAGAGAGCTTGCCTTCAAAAGCAGATACAGCAGACGGAGCTACATAGAATACAATAGTAACCTCAGACTCGATTGCCTGACCAACAGCACTTAAGCCACCAAGACCAGGACGCTCAACCTTATAATTAAAAGAGTACTGAGTATACAGCTGTCCGTCTACAGGAGACTCATCAGCATAAGGAGCAGCATACCTACGATTGTAGTAAGTAGGGAAACGAAGGTTCTCAACAAGCCACTTTCCAGTAGCAAATTCCTCTACATTCTTAGTAACAACATATGCAGAGTCAGCAACAGCAGAGCCATCAGAAATCTTAACAATCTCTGGCTGCTCTGGAACCATCCAAGACTCAGCGAGAGTAATAGTAACCTTAGCACCACTTACAGATACAGAGAAAGGAACACTATCCATAGCAACAAGCTTAAGAGCCTCTGCAAGATTCTTAGCCGCATCAGCAGCAGTAGCAGAACCAGCAAACTCTACCATAATAGGCTTACCAAATTCTGCCCAATTAGCCATAGCAAAGTCAGAAAGAGACTTAGATGGCGTAGAAATAAACATAGTAAAGCGATAAGGCTCAGCAACGAGTGCTGGTACGGTAATCTCAATCTTACCTACAGAACCTGCTACGCCAGCAGTCTTGTATACGCTGCCTACAATCTTAGAAAGATCGTAGTTACCTGCACGCTTAATAGCAAGCTGCCCATCTACACTGAGGATAGCATCTGCTGAATTAATAATAGTTTCTTTTATATAATTAAACATGATAATTTTCTATTTTTAAAGTTATTTAGGATTTGCTTTGCTCTGCCCCAGGAGTAGCAATAGTCTTGTTAATAGGGATATTTGTCTGAAGCCTTGGATCACTTGCATTTTCCATAAGCAATCTTACAAATATATTTGCAATCTCAAAGCAAACATAATCTGGAAATTCAAGAATTTGTGAGTAATCAAGAGTAGCATCGATCTGCTCTTGTGTAAGACGGATATACATAGGCGATTTTAAATAGTCAATGTATAAGTTCTTAGGAACAAATACTCCGTCATCATTACCAAAACGAAGTTCAAGTCTAACGCTAGAAGGGTTAGATAAACGATCTCCCTGTGCGTTATAAGAGTCTACCAAACTTGAATTAGAAGTAGATATTACTTTCTTTGTAGCCTTATCCCACTCCAACTTAGCTGCATCTAATTCTTCAGCAGCAGAACTTACAGCATCCTCTTTTTCAGTAGTGCCATCGTTAGCTTTAACTGCCGCGGCATATGCCTCTAATGCAGTCTGATAAGCAGCAGTAATTTTAGAATCCACATTAGCAATACCATTAGCACTAAGGATTTTAGAATCCATAGTAGCATTACTTGGTAAAGTAGTAGTACTATTAATATTATTTAAATAATAGTAAGGCCTTTTATACATAGGACGCATATACGCGTTATTAAGTACTTGCGTATACATGTCTGGAGTAAGTCTTCTACAAGGGAAATAAACAGAATCTCCGCGATTATAGCATTTAAACACTGGAGCTGAAACTTCATACTCTACAATGCAATTAAGCAAATGCATATAATCGTCTGGAAGATTTACACTGTAAGAAGACTTAAAGAGGTTGTTGCCAGTGATAGAATCAGTCATTTTAGTAGGCTGAAGGATAGTAGAGGTTTTTAATACTCTAATATCATCTGTACTTTGCTGGTCAATTTCAAGTTTCTGATAGACTAGATTTATATATTGCTGAACAGCCTTATTAATAAAATAGTTATAATCCTCCAAAATAAGAGAAGGAGCTTCTAACTTATTTAATTCAATAAGCGCATATTCATACAGCTCTCTAGAAGTCATATTAAATATTTATTTATTTTTTACTAGCCTTTTTTACTTCAGCCTCTGTTTCTTTAATAGCCTCATCGAGCTTAGAAACAGGAGCATATTCTGGGTAAGTAACTAGTTTAATTTGTTCAAGGATTTTCTTATTATCCGGCTGCTTAAAGAAGAGGATTACCGCCTCATCATTAACTCCAAGAGGGACTTCTCCAAAGAAGTACATTCCCTTATTCTGAACTATCTTACCTCTATCTCTGGCATCTATGAACAGAAGCTTAAGCTTCATATCTCCCCCAGTATAAAGATCGATAATTTCATCCGGATTCTTTTCTGCTCTTTGGTACAGATATTCCTCAACATCTGTTGCTGGAGCATTTCCCATATATTTGCCAAGCAACTTGCACTTCGTAAGTCTGCTAGCAGGAGAGTCTGCTCCAATATAAGTCCAAGCTTTATTAATCTTCTGCATACGTGAAACATTACGCTCAGAAGTTTCACCTGGAACTTCTACATATAACTCTGCGATACCATAACGCTGCTGATTACCGTCTATATAAAGATTTCCTTGGTTGTCCTTAGCATCTCGCGTAGGAACAATCAAATCGTTATCCTTAATAGACATCCATATATTATATTCAAGAGGATTATCAAGGTCAAAAGTAGTACCACTAGTAACTACAATATCCATATCCTCTGGGATAAAATAATCACGGTTAGGATCATTCATTTCATCTGGACTAAGTATCATCTCCGAATTTCCCTGAGAATCGTATCTTACAGGCTTTACCCAAGAGTAACGAACACCATTTTTCTGACGGCACGGCTGGAAATGATACTCCTTTACCGGACCCAATACGCTTCTAAGAGTAATAACTCTATTCTCCATAATTTTCTCTCTTTTTTAACTAAAATCTATATAATTTAAAAACTACTCCCCAAATAAAGGGGAGTAGTATATGTTATTTTTTCTTTCTACTTAAAGAAAGAATCACGTGTCTCTGAACCCATCATGATCACTGATCTATATGGGTTAAACACAGCCACGCTTGCATAGCCCCAGTCAATGTATTTAACGCCAGCTACAGGAGAGGAAACAACTCCTCCTTGGAGTCCTGTAGCTCCACCTCATTTTACATTTTAATTATTTCTAATTAAATCAGACTATATCTTTATCCTATATTCTATTACCGTCTATAGGACATTTCCCGTTTCCATCATTTAGATGTACTCTACTCCATTACTTCTTTTAAGATTTGCTTAAAAGTACTGTTTCGATAGTCGTTGAACTTTCGGTAGAGCTTCGTAATACGCTTGCATATCCTACCGCTTAGCTGCTGATTATCCAATCTTTAACATTTTCACCTTTTAGGTAGTTAAAGCTATAAGGAACTCCCAGCAATTAGAGAAATTATTTTTTCTTAGTATTACTACTAAGTGGCGCAAGTGGTTTAGTTTACGCCATTTACAATGTTCTGGATCAAATCTCCACCCTTAAAGGTGAAGTAACCGAGTGCAGGACGGCCCGTAGCTGCATCAGCAGTAAGGTCGATGATTGCACCAAACGCACGGTTAGGGAACTCTACATCAAAGCTCCTATCAAGCTTAACAAGAAGTGTGTTCTTTATTATTAACTATAATTATTTCTAATTATACTAGACTATATCTTTAACTTTCTTCTTTTACCGTTGAAAGTCATTTCCTGTTTCCATTATTAAAAAATGTACTCTACTGATTCTTTTTTAATATTTCTTTAAAAAAGAAATTTTCGATAGTCGTTGAACTTTCCCCACGTATAAAAGATACAGAGGGGCTTAGCTGCTGATTGACCAATCTTTATAATTTTTAAGCATTCACACCTAATGTTTCCATTTATGTTATAGCTTATAAAGCTTAAGGTTTTTCCAGCAATTAAGGAAATTTATTATAAATAGATTTCTCTATTTAGGTGGCAACACATTTTACCACCATACTCGTAAGCAGAATACGTAGCTCCGAGCTTAATGTAGCCATTCTTTTCTTTAGAGTACAGGAAGGCGTTGTCAGACTTGTGCTCTACAACCCACTTACCCATTACACTCTGCCACTGATTATAGAAGAAAGTGTTGCACATTAAAATGTACGTATTCCCTTGTGCCTTCTCAGACTTAGCGGACATGGCCATAAGAGCCTTCTCAAAATAATCAATGGTAAGTTTGTTAAATACAAACTTGGTAGCGAAACGCTCTACCTGCGGTATTACCAATTTGTTAATATAGCATTGTTTATATGCTATTTCTTATACTTTTATTCGCATAAGATCAGACTATATCTTCACCTATATAGGTGACTCTTGTTCGTGAAGTTATATTATTCTTCTGGAGACATTAGTTTATATTCAAACTCGGGAAGTATATAAGGCCTTAATAAAGAAGACCATTTTCTACCTTCTCTAGTTCTACATTTTAAATAATATCTAATTTCTCCTTTTTTATTTAGTTTTTTAATCGGATAAAAATTTATATCATATTTCTCTTTAAAGAAATCTATAATATTTTGGGTGTCTTCTGGATTAGTCATAGTATAAAAATAGAAAGAATGAGAACGGATTTTTTTAGTTCCTTTATAATAGTCTTTTGCATGACTACCATCATCCATCCATCATAGAGCAATTGCTTCTGGAGTTAAATAGTTTAGCATTTTTCTACTAAACCTCTTTTCTCCACTTTTATATATCCATTTATATAATATTCTAAAATACCTATGCCCTTTACTTATTTTATAGGTATCTTTTTTTATTCTATGATATATACTTGGAAGTTTTCCACCTAATAAGGTAACAAGTAAGTTAGCCTTATATTCAAGGTAACTTTTTTGCTTACTTCCATGCTCTATTTCTAAAGCAACACCACTGTGAGCATTTAAATGCCCATCTCCTAAAATTAATCCAATTAAAAGTGCTTTTTTTCGTTTATCCATATAAAATGATAGTAATTACAATAATATAACTCTAGTCGTTACACCTTCCTTATATAAGGCTTGGCTCGGTATTCTCATCGCAGAGTTCACCGAATTAAAGAGTTTTTGCATAACTGATTTCTCAGTTAAGCGGCATAAAGTTTACCGTCCGTAGAAATGAGCGGCCTACCAATCTCGTCATAGCGTTAGACTATATCTTATTCTATAAAGACTGTATATCTGATGTATTTCCATAAAAATATCTTCATCTTAAATTCTTACAAGTTTTACTTTTACCTTCTATAACATTATAAATAGGCCCCGGAGTTATATTCATATACTCAGCAGCTTCTTTAACATTTGTAAAAGATTTTATAAACTTGCCTTCTAAAGTATAAGATGCACAAGCTGTATTTTTCTTAGAGGCTCTTAAAGCAAATCTTTTCTTATAACTTCAAAAATAACCTCCAGCCTGTATTTGTTTATCCACACAAACTGCAAATATAGATTTATATGAAATGCCAGTTTGTCTGTCAGCCTCATGTAAAGACTTGTAATAAGTTATATAATTTCCTTGTAAATCAAACTGATAAACAACTTTTTCTCTGTTTTTACAAGGAGATATGCTTTCAGTACTTCCCGTGAAAAACCTTCACTGAAAATCTTTGCATTTCCTTTCTTTTAAGCAAGCATCTCCAATACCACTTTTAGAAATACCTGTTTCTCTGGAAGCTTCGGAAATAGAGTTTCAAGTTTTTATAAAGTTACCTTCCAAATCATACTGATTAACTTGTTTTTCACTTACAGAAGAAGGAACTTTTCCTCCTAAACAACTATTATAAACATCTTTTCTCTTTATAAATTCTCTATTTACCAATTCGGCTTCTTTCTTATATGCTGCTATTTTACCCTTCTCTGTACCAGGAAATTCATATAAAGTTTCCCTTACAAAATTATTTATTCCATATTTAATAACAGCTTTCTGAAAAACAGTAGAGTGTTTTTGCTTTAAATCTCCTTTACAGGAAATTCCACAGCCTATATAACCATCGAAATCATCAGAAAGAGTACCGTGTACTCCTATATATATTTTACCATTTATGGTATTTGTTGTCTTGTATACTATATATTTTAGCATTAGATCTGAACTTTTAGTCGTTGAACATTTTCCTCTATGAGGAACCTTTGCTGCTGATTATCTAAATATTATTTTTTTCAGACTTTCACACTTACTAAAAAGTTATGTTGTAGTAAATAATATATAAAGAACTCCCAGCAATTTGAACAGTTTTTAACTATACATTACTGCATAGAAAGACCTATGATTGATCTTGGGCTTCCCGTCAGCCGAAACGTTGCCCTTACCCCAGGTAAGAGAATTGTTACGAGCTTCCATGAAGTTGTCAAGACAATCCTTTTCAGCAGGATTCATCTTGTAAACATGATCAGTAGATTCGTTACCTTTACCTATCTTAATGAAAACATCTTCCATACCAGCGTACTTAGCAGACATATCCACATCAACACGGTGAGTAGAAATATAAGTACGAGCCTTCTCTACGTTAGACTGAGCCTTTACGTAACCAGTCTCGTGAAGCTCCGGCTTAATGTTGGTAATCCAACGAGTAGTAGCACCTACGAGGCTACCACCAAGCTTGTCAATAGTAGAAGAGTAATCGTTGTCGTTAATCTTAGCAACTACAAGCCAGCAGTTATCACGCAGACGCTGCGGAGTATTAACTACAATAAAGTGCTGACGAGTCTTCTCGATTACGAAAGTATCCTCTTTCTGGTAGTAATTTTCACTAAAATAGAACTTAATATCACCAGCATTTGCACCATCTCCTTCTGGCTCAGCAATGAGCGGAAGACGCTTTACCTTGTTAACTACAATATCCCACTCAATAAGGAAAGAGTTAACTGACTGGAAACCCTTCTTAGCCTTCTCCTGTGTGAAGGTGTTCATAAGAGCTTCAGTAAGGTGCGTAGCTGTGTATTGATCGTATAACGTAGATACGATTCCTAAACGTGCGGGATTCTCCGCTTGTTATCCTATAGGCTCTTTATCCTATAGTTCATATATTTTACCATCATATATGTTCAGACTATATCATCACTTACGTGCCTGGCGCTCGTGTCTAGAAATTCTTATAAAGAACTCTAATTAGTCTTTGAACCTTTAAAACGATCACTCGTTAAACTTGGCTGCTGATTACCCTATTATATGAGAATTTCATTTGGAGGGTTCCCAGCAGTTCACCAGGTTTTATTTGGGCGAGACTTTCACCCAAAAATTTAGAAAAGTCCTCATAAGTGCGCGTAGCTGGCATATTCGGACGTACGGTTGTAAAACCTGAAATTCTCATAATTAAATAAATTTTAAATTAATATTATATTAAGCCTGATTTATCCCATAAATCAAAGTCGGCAGTAGGCTTAGTTTTATCTGCCGGAGGAACAATAACAGTATCTTTACCAACTTTATCAAGTTTAGCTTGCAATTTCTTATTCGTAGCTCGCTCGTCGGCAAGCTGCTTCTTCCAGTACTTACTCAAATCAGAAAGCACATCTGCGCCTTTCGTACGCAACCATGCTAACTCTATAAGAGTATCTGGATTCTCCAAGTCTTTTACAAGCTGTGATTTACCATCTTTGTCTTGGTCAAGTATATATGACAACATTTGTCGTTTATCTTCGTCCTCAATTATTAGAGCGTCACTCTCAGCGTCTGTATAGTCTAACTGTACAGCATTAAAATTACGAGAAGCCTCTAACAAATTGTTTCTAAGATCTTCAGCCTGTTTTTGTTCTGTTTGCTGCTGATAAGCCACTGCTGCATCTTCTTGTTCTTTAAAGTACTTTCTAAGAGATTCACTTTCTTTCTTAAAAAGCTCTTCATTAGATTTTGCTGATTCCAACTTAGACATAAGTTCTTCATCAGTAAAATCTGGATATCTGTTTTTTAAATCTATTAAGTACAGATCATCATCACTGTAGTCATCAATTTCATAAGTACGTTGGTGTACTTGTTCTGGGTGAGCATTTAAATACTGCTGCAAATAATTATTTGCATAAGCATCTAAAGCTTGCTCCAAACTAAGATTACCATGTTGTCTTAAGAAATTAATAGCTCTCGTCTCATTTTCTGAGAGCCCAGAATCTGTTACTTGCGTAAGAATATCAATCTTATCCTCTGTACTTAAAGAATTAAAATCAATTTCTTCTTCGCTTCCATCTTCATTACTAATTACTATCTTACTTGGATCTTTTACTCCTCGCTGTTGCAAGAACACGTAAAGTGGATCTTCGGAAGTAGTCGGTTCTGTGGAAGTAGTTTCGTCTGCTTCAACTACAGTATCCGGTTGTGTTTCTTCTTCTTGTACAGTTTCCTCTACAGGTTCTTGTACTTCCTCATCAACTGATACCGGGTCTAACAGATCATCAAAAAAATCATTTCCCATAAAACTTTTTTCTTATTTGTTCTCTAAATCTATTTATATAGCTAACATTTAGCTATTTTGCTGCAAATATATATAAAATAAATTATAAATCCAAATTTATAAAATAAAAAAGGCGAAGAACTAAATCTCCGCCTTATATATTACTCTTCTGGAGCAGTCCAAAGAACTCCCTCCAGTACACTTTCAATAGCTCCAGAGAAAACGTCTGTTTCTTTATCATTAATCTTAACAGCTCTATTCTCCTTCTTAAGCTTAAACCAATCCTCATAAGAGAGAGATTTAACACCAGAAATATCAACATCATCTGTATAAAGAGCCTCTCTAAGAGAGATATACTTCTTAAGCTTCTCTCCCATTTCATCAAGCTCCTTCTTTTCCTCTTCTGTAGGATTTTCAATTTTTGCAAGTTCTGTTCTACGAGCATCAAAAGATGCACCATCTTCAATTCCTGCGTTCTTAAGCAGATCACGTTCATCTTCCTGTAATTTTTCAAATGCCTTCTGTACAAGCTTCTTAAACTTATACAGCTTATAGGCAGACTCTGGGCCAAGCTCATAAGCAGTAGTCTGCATAAGACCAGAGTTCATAAGTGCTAAAATTTCGTAATTCTTCATTTAACTTATTTTCCTTAATCCATTCTCTATAAAGTTTCTAATACCATATATACTTAAGAGTATATTTGTAATAGCTCAAAAGATATAATCGGCTTCATAAACTTGTAGAAATAAAAAACTAGTAAAGGAAATTACTCCTAACCATATACAGGCTAGGAGTAATATTCCTATACTTAAAATCTTCTTTTTACTCTCCGGTGACATGCTCTTCGATAGCTCCGAAGATTCCTGCTACCGTAGTTGCAGCAGTGATTATGTCAGCCGTCTTAAATCCATTAATGCTAAGATTTCCATTCCCATCGAGGGCAGCAGAACCATTGCTAGTACCTGCCTGGATATTCCAAGCGGTAGCACTGGAAATCTTATTATCTGCATACTCTACGCTTCCATTGTAAGAAGCATCCGGATCATTAAAATTCTCCTTAATTGTTTTGTCAGTAAAAGTAATCATAATTAATTTGTTTTTGCAAAAATAATAAAAATCTAAATACTTTTCAAATCTTTTTTATAATCTTTTCACATTTTATTTTCGAGACTAAAAGCCTCTATTTCTCAAGGTCTTGATTTATATGGTATACTGTTATCATATTTTTCACCTTTTCAGAAATATTCATTCTCAACTCTTTTTAAATCTCCTCTTTCAAATTGCTTTATATGTACACATTCATGCATTAAAATAATTGGCGTTAATGCATTATGGGCACATATAAGCTGATAATTATGAGGAACAGGAAGAGCATATAAGAAAGCCTTTAAATCATATTCCTCATTAGAGAGTCTCTTTAATAAATTTGGATTCTCAAATATAAATACATTTATATCTTTTAAATCTTGTAAAGCCCATTTAGTCATATCTTCAAAATCATATTTAGATTTAATTTGGTTTTGGACTTTCAAAGAGTCTAAATAAGTTTTATTTGTTTTCATTAATAGAAAATATATCTACCGTCTTTTTCTACTCCATTTGGATCTCCGATATTATCCTGTATACAAACTATAGGTTCAGCCCACTGATCATATGAATAACCAAATGCATCTTGTGTAGCATTAAAGAAGAAATGAAATGTTTGTGAACTATTTTTTGTTATAGTTTTTTGTGATGTTGCAATAGGAATTCTTTTATATGCAGCATACACACCTTGCCCTTCAGAGCCTGTAATAGAAATACCAGAAGTGGACTCCGCTCCATTTGTTATCCAAGAACGTTTTACTTCGTCAATAACATCGTCTCTGTTATTATCTGCCACATGTTCAGACATCAAATACATAAAAATATTAGACAGAACGGCATCCTTAGTTGTGTTATTTTCAATACGAACATCTACATAAGTTTTACCATTTGCCGTATAAATGCCGTTTGGAAAGCTGAAAGCCAAATAATTGGAACCGCGCGGTTTACTTATATTTATTTTAGCAGAAGAATACGAAGCTTCAGAAAAAGGCAAGGCATATACTCTGTAAGCATGAGAACTTAAATCCGTTTGCGCTACACATCCTCCTTTATATGATGTAGGAATTTCTCCATTAAATGCTTCTGCCAAATCAATTAAACATAAATATGCTTGCGTAGAAATAGACCCACCTACAGCTAAATTCCTAAAAGGAGTAAATAACCCATCTGGATTAATTATAGACAGTGAAACCGAAGCACCTTCGTCAGCTCAGTCCACTAAATTATCTATAGTATCTGTAGAAAAAATATAATAATATTCAGTTCCAACTTTAAACATAAAGCATAAATAACAATTTCGTAAACAAGTTTGATTAGCTGTTACATTCTGTGTTGTACCAAAATTAGGAAGCTCATCAAAATGAAGCTGTCCAGGACAACCAGATTTAGTTCTATCTGTGAATCATACAGTTACACTGCTCGCTACGTTTGTTTGATGATTTGCTGAAAGATCTGATTCTTTACAAGGTCCTTCGCAAGAATGATCATATCCAACCGTAGTGCTATACCCATTAGGATTAGCAAAATCATCTAATCTAGCATAATCTGTACCAGCTACTACGTGAGGATAAGTTCATAAACCACTTTCTCCACATACAGACATAATTTTTTCCGGTAAATCTGCTTTACTATTTGATCTCGCTGATTTTGCTTGTAATCCATAATTAGCAGCTTTTCTTTGTGCTTCTGTTAATGAAGATGGTGTATCTGTTAATCCTAAAGTAGAAAGTGCTATAGGCTTATATTTAGCCCATTTATTTATAATACTTGCTTTACATATAGAAAAAGTATCAGTAGCTGTACCAAAATAGTTGGCCAGCGTATTTACTCCTAAAGGAGCTTTAATTTCTCCATTTGAAATTCCCATAAATTAAAAATTTTACTTTTCCTATATATAAAGCAAGCAATAATTATCCAATAATAAGCGAACTATATGTACCAGACCAAGTGTCTCCTGTACCTGTCACCCAAGTCTTCTTTCCATCACCAGAAGCCTTTATGGTACCCTTGAAGCTATATAATACTCCTACTTCCGGAGTTCCCAAACCTAGTTCCTCACAACTTATACTGTATATAGGAGCGATGTTTGAATTAGCATTAACAGTAATTTCTTTTGTAACGGTTATCCCAAAATTTCCTTGTGAAGTATTTGTGATAGTAACAGAAAGTATAACAGACATGTCTTTCTTTTTGGCAAAAGAATAACTCCATCGTAATCCACTTTCACTCAGCCCAGCAATACTCAATGTAGGCTTAGGAGCAGATTGTGGAACAGTAAGCTTATATTGTAAACCTACGCATTTATGTATAGGAAAAAATATTTCGTTTGAATATGGAGTAGATGGTAGCTCATATCATTTTCCATCTGTATGGGTTGCTGAGATAGCTACCATTACTCCTATTGTAATCTTATAATTTCCGTCTTCGGTAAACACAGAAGGGTATTCTTCTAGCAGTTCGGCTAGATCCAGTTCAAATCCTTTATACCAATATGTGCCATCACAAAGACTTCTTATTGTATAGTTACTAACTTCTGTCCCCCCCCCCTATCTCACCCACACCACTGTCATCTTTACCCAGTTGGGTAGAAATGGAATTTGTTGAAGCAGTAGAAAGTTTTCTTTCTGGCATCACACACCAATAGTTTCCTACTATACAAATAGGATATACTTTTTTAAATATATCTTTAACAGAAGTAGAAGCATCTAAGTTCTGTATCTGTCTAAATACTTCTATATAATCAATCCCATACTGGTTGGCTGTAGGAATGTCAAAAGTTACAAAGTCCCCGTAACTCATACCCATGTTTAATGTTGTACCATAATTTTCATTTACAGTTACAGTGAGATTAGGAGCTGCTCCTTGGCTATATCCAATAAACTCTTCTAAGCGTTTATAGCTACTATCAGTAGGTTTTTTATAATCAAATCCAAAACTATGTATAGATTTTGGTGCTGTACATTTTAATTTAACTGCCCATCAATATCCATCTGATGTATCTGTTGTAGTCGAAGGCCTTGAAGGACTATCTGGATTAAATCCCGTAGGCTTTCATTTAGACCATTTGTTTATCGATCCTGCTTTACAAATAGAAGCGACATCTTTTGCAGTACCAAAATACTCTGCAAGAGTAGCGACTCCTAAAGGGGCAGTAATAAAACCTTGATTAACCGGCATATTCTTTTAATTTTTTAATTTCATTTTCCAGCTCTGCTACCCTTCTTTTAAGAGCTTCTACTTTACTATCTTCTTCTTGTATTGCTGCTCCCAGAAGGGCTGTAGATGCAGCATAATCATATGTTAAATGTCCTACACTATCGTGGGACTTGACTAAATATCCATAATCTCTATTCTCCTCTTCTTGTGCTATAATACCCATTGACAGTTGCATAGTATCTTTCCATTTAAACTGTGTATAATGAGTTTTAAGCACATAATCCAGAGCATTCTTTATAGGACTAAAATCTGTCTTGAGATTTATATCTGAACTCGTATCCTGTCCTCTTGCTGATACGTAACCACTTGAGTAAATACCAGTAGAAGAGTAGATAGTTCCTGTTGCTGAGATTGTACTTGAAGCAGATACTGCTCCTACAAGAGTAGATGTACTTGCTATATATAGGGTTCCCACAGATACTATGTTTCCCATTTTGTGATTTGCCCAGGAAGTACTAGAGCCTGCTTGCCAGTAATACTGTGCAATAGCTTTTCCTACTGTTGGTGCGCGATAGCCAAAGTACAGATTACCATTACTACTCCCTAACTCGAATTCATCTCCATTATTCATTGAGATATCTACATACGCACCTTGATGTGTAAAGTAAACAGCTTGACCTTCTATATAAAATCCAACATTAGAACGGCTCCAACCAGAAACATAGCTGTCTCCTGCAACGTTTAGTGCGTAGCTGGTAGATGGATAGCCAACATATACATTAGTTGCCTCTAAAGCCAATTTTCCAGAACCATATTCTATAATTCTTGATGTAAAATCCTCAGTACTCCCATTATAATGAAAATCTATATAGCCTCCGTGTCCTGTGTTACTACCCACGTTACTAAATTCTAAACCCTGCGTAGCAACCAGACCTGCTACATTTAAACTTCCATATGTAGTAATTGAATCATTGAACCACCATTGATTCGTATGTCCCATGTATGCTGAGGCATTTGAATCACTACCATTCTTGGCAATCCAGAAATTACCGTTGTTATTATGGATGCTCCATGTGTTGGTTGTGGTTCCGGACGATGATTTTAAATCATTTCCTCCCAGAACTATGGTGCTCCAACTGTTGTAAGGGTATATTCTTATACCTTCACGCCAGGAGGTCTTGTCTGCCTGTATCTCAAGCATACCTGTGATTTTTCCACCACTTAATGGTAATGCATAGTTAAAATAGTTGTTTTCACTCAATAACAGTTTCCAATCCGGAGATTGCGATGTGGTTCCACTCCGCACGAAAAGATTTCCATTAGTTGAATAAGGGAAATATAATTGACCAAATGTATCCAATCCTCCATAAACGGACAAAAGTTGTCCATAGGCATATGCCCACGGCTGTCCACTCTGATTAAACATTCGCACCATCGCAGCCTTTGTTCTGTATACATCGGGGGAATTTGTACTGGAATCTACACAAACCACACTGTCTCCAATCCCATAACCAGACAATGTTGTAGGTCTGTTGACTATCCTTGACCAGCTTATGTTGTCTGTAGTCAGTTGATTAGTTCTAACTATTTCGTCAGGTACTGTGGTCGTAGGTGCTATGGTCTCTTGACTGAAGGTTGAACTCTCGGTGATTAACACGGGAACAGAACTATTACTAGTCCAAAACTCGTATTCCCCACCACCTCTCACATATACATATTCATTTGCAGAGTTAGTAAGTTGTCCGATTCCCCTAACTGGGTCAGTGCCACACCATGAATACGTGGACACATACACAGTTCTTGAAACGTTAGGTACAACCCCCCAATTAGATCCATATACATCCCATACTTTCTTACATGTAAATCCAGATTCATGTGTAGCCCATGAGGGTTTGTTCTGTGAAAGGGAATTCGTTATCTCGATACGGGTTATCTTCCCGTATGCAGACACCTTTATAAGCACAGGATACCAAGTATTTTCATCTAATGCTGATGCATCAATTACAGTATACTTGTATCCTACATAATTAGCGTCATTATTCAGTTGAGATACATTGGTGAGATTGTTGTTGTCCCATATTTTTCTCCATCCATAATTAGGGTTTCCATTGGTATTTCCCCCACGATAAAGAAAATTTCCGGCAGCCTCATATGGAATTATCAATTGTCCCCATGTATCGTTATTGGTAATATTCAACATCTCTCCATATACAGAACCATCTGGACGATCAGAACAATTATCTGAAATATAATATGAAGTATTGGTAGTGAATTTTGTAAGTTTATTAGTACTTCCGCCCGCATTGAACAAAGTAGGCTTACTATTTACATTTGTCCAATCCACTTTAATACTATAAGTCCCACCATCTTCTTGGACTATTCTGTACCAACTTCCCGGATTGCTGTTAACTACACTTCTATGCCAGAGAGAGTTGTTGTTTGGTGTCATAAAGAAGTCATGATAATAAGTACCTTTAGCCCATGTGAACCGCAAGTCCATTATATTTGCAGTGCCATTAGTCTCTGAAGTGCCAGCGGAAGTTGGATAGGACCAAACGTTATAATCTGCAATACTTCCAGAATAACTATTGTTTTTTGACGTGCCCTTTGTAATTTGGCCACATTTATATGACACTCCATATAATGTACAATTATCCACATCTGGAGTTGATTGTAAATTATATGTCCTAGTAGAATGGTAAACAGAAAAATTCTTAGGATCATACACATACATGTTAGTCCCATCTTCTCCACCCCATAGCCATGTAGGTTGTCCATCATGTCCATACCAGTTGAAGGTCATTGGCTTAGAAACGTCTCCATTTCTGGCTAAAGTGGTTGCAGTAATTCCACCATTCCAATACCAGTTATATTCCCATATTGTAAATGTATATGTGTGTAGGTATGTTTGATATGTTCCTGTCAAATATCTAGGATACCCTTCACTATTGTTTTCATGGGAATATTTGTGTATTATGCACCATCCTTGTGAATTAGGTTGACACCTGCCTATGAGTATCGCTTCTTTATTCTTATATGTTGCACCTATCCATTTACATAGTCCTTTAAAATATGAGTTATCATCGTTTATTTTATCTGAAGTATTGTATCCAAGACTTACCAGGTTGCCTGCATCTGGGAAATTACAATAATAAGGTATATGTCCATTTGTTAGTCCTACAGTATATTCAGTAGTTCCATCACCAAGAAAATTAGCGGTTCCTCCATTAGCAGGTAAAGTACTTGGAATATCAGTAGTCAATGCGATTGTCCCGGATGCTGCTGGGAATTTGAGTTCATATGTAATATTATTACTACCCGCATTATAATTCGCATCTGTAATATACACAAGACGCACCTGCTGATCGGATGTTAGCGTGCCCAAACTCCAGTCTCCAGCAGTTGTTTTCATAGACAAAATAGGATTCCAGGATCCTGTACCATAGCTGTTCTTATACAAGGATGCATAATCTCTTGCTTGTACCCACATTCCTCCGGTTTTATTACTAACTATTCTACCGCTAGCATATATTTCAGAATTAACGTCTAAAGTACCACTTAAAGTACCTCCAGATAAAGGTAGGTAACTACTTAAATCAGATTTAAGTGCTAAAGGAGCATTCTGTTTAGTACTAGTTAAAGCCGAAATAGCAGTAAAAGTAATGTTTCCAGAAGAAATTACTTCTACATTATCTGTACCAGTGGAATTTGCACCAACTAAAATTTCTATGCACCGAGCTAAGCTATCGGTTTCTGGTAAACACCACGTGTAATAACCGCTTGGTGTGACTAATTCAGTAAAACGGTTTCTTACAGTACCGTGTTCCCCATATCCAGTCCCAATAAGTACCATTTGCCTTCCACCATTATGTCCACATATACTTATATATACACTCGCCTCATCCTCATATGTAATCCGAACTCCTCTGTTTCCAGATGCAGGTATAGTATACAGAAACCTTTTAGTAGCACTTGATATATTTATTTTATTTGTATTTAAACTATTTAATTGGTCAGTTAACCCAGAGATATTTCCTATAGGAATGTTCTTTAAATGATCTGAGTGTATTACTTTTGTACCATAAGTAGTATCAGTATTTGTAGTTAAAGTATTCCACATAGCAGAAATAGTACCTTCACTAGTTCCTCCTCCACCAGAACCTGCTGAAGAATCACTTCCTCTTGCAGAAATAAATTTATCAGAATAAAATCCTACATTAGTATGAAGAGCACCATCTTTTAACTCTATGTAAGAAGTCCCATCACTAAAATATAATTTATTACCAAGAGTTAAATCCTTTGCTTTTCAGTCTATAGAAGTTGAATTAGAATTTCCTGTATCATAAATCTTATAAGTATTAGTTCCTACGGTTATTATGGCATGTGTAGGGCTTCTAAAGAGTAAGGCAGCTGTTGTTCCTGTATCTAAACTTCCAACAACAGTACGCTTATTAATAGTATCGAAAAAAATTAACCCTGTACTATAACCAGAATTACCATTTAAAAGAGCAGAACCATTACTCATTACGATATCACCTTGCATAGTACCTCCTGTGAGAGGTAAAGCATAATTACTGTAGTTTGCAGAATCTAAGACAGTATGCCAACCTTTCTGTATACCTCATTGTAAAGCTCGTATATAAAGATGAGTATCAGTATCGTTAAAAGTTTGAGCTATCTCTGTATAATAACCTTGAGAATTATTGTGTAAAATTTTAATACGATTGGTTCATGAACCAGAAGGTTGACCTCCAGAAGTATCTTGTAACACGCCTCCGTAAGCTCCATATGTAGCCTCTTTTAACCCTGTTGGGTTAAGCGTCCATGAATCTGCCGAAAGTGCGATATTTGCTTTATTTACCCAACCCGCTTCTACAAAATCTATATTAGATTTTGTACCAGTTGGAGTTGTGTTTGTAGTTATAGAAAGATCTTTATTAGTCCAATATCCTCCAGGTAAATAACAGGTACGTACAGTAAAAGCTAAGAATGGGTCATAATTATTAAAATCGTTACATTTAACCCAAAAATTCCAAGTTAAATTATCATCTGAAGTAACTCTAAATGTATGAAGTTTTGTACTGCCGAAATTAATTACGTGTGCAGAATAACTAGTTAAAACATTAGAAGCATCTTTGCGTAGTGTTAAAAACAACTGCCCTCTTTCTTGTATACTTTGACCTATTTCAAAACCGTTAACATCAACAACTATATAATTAGAAAAACTTGCTCCAGAAGGTAAAATTACAGTTAAAAAATTTTTTCAGTACCATGTTTGATATTGACTGATTCTTACATCTGAAGCAGTGCTATCTGCTTTAAATCGTGCCCAAGTATAATACTTATTACTTCCTTCACCTACTTGATCTGTAGTTAAACCATTTACACTTATTTTATTATTAGAAATAGAAATGTTATCTCCAGCTGTATAAGTAGTATTTACCCAAGGAACATTCACATAAGCAGCCCCATCTCCATTTAATTGTACAGGGTAATTCTGTCCAGAAGGAGTATATCCTATTTTAATTCCTCCTAAAGCACTAACAGTAGCCTTAGGGAGTGTATATATAGTATCTGTAAGCTCTATAGTAGCATTTTCAGATTGGTTAAGTGTGAAAGAACCTCTTTTCTGTCCTGTCTGTGTAATAGTAATTGTACCATTTCCTACAGTAGGAATAGTAAATGTAGACCTTATATATTCTGCAAGTTTTGAAACTGGACGTCTTACATATGTCGTATTCTGCGTCCCCCCATCTGCCCATTGCGCAATATAATAATCTGTACCAACAGGCACACTTTCTCCTGTATCTAATTTATTAATCGCAGCAGATAAATCTGTTATGCCAAGCCCTTGTCCAGTATTCCCCAGTCCCCCTTGTCCATCCACATCTACAGCTAAAGTAAAAATATCTTCTTTGCTCGTTACCGATAAATACTTATCACTAACGGCCAATAACAGCTGATTTTCCTCATTTATCTTCCAATATATCTTATTACCATCTATAGAGAGACCCGTCACAAAGGATGGGCAATTCTCTATAGCATTTCCATGCATATTTATACCATTTAAAAAATCTGTTTTTGCCATACTATGAAGTTGTATAGAAAGTTTTTATTACCAATTTATTTGTTGTGCTTAAAGTTACTCCGGACCAAGAAACTGTTGCTTTATTTGCAGCAGTAGAATCTAACAGAATACTACAAAAACATTCTATTCCATTGAGGTATGTTTTAATAGTCTTAATTTTATAAGTACTAATAAGTGTAATAGCCTTTGATGTGCCAGCAGTTAAAGTTTCCTCTTGACATTTGATAGAAGTTTTATCTGCATTAGAAACTGCTGTACTTATAGCAGTGTTAATTCCAGAAAGTTTTAATCCCCCTGTTCCTACAGTAAGATAACTTTCAGAAGCACTGTCTATTTTTACTGAAACAGTGTTGCTACTAACAGAAATACCATTTCCTGCAACAATAGAAGTTAAGAAACTAGCCCAACCACTTACTTTAATTTCTTGACCTGCTATACTTATAGTACCCGCAGTAGAGCCAGTAGCAATAGGAATAGAAACAATCTTACTAGAGTCTCCAGTATAAGATTTATTTCCTACCTTTATTGTTTCTATAGTATTTACCTGTGCCCCCTCAGCAATACCATTTAGTTTTGTTACAAGATCATCTGTAATACCAGAGTTAATAGCACTCCACTGAGTTGCTGTAAAAGAAGAATTATTCAGCACATATTCTTTTTTCCAAACATACTCTTCGTTTTCTACTGTATATTTATATCTAGCGTACTCCGGATTCCCATCTGAACTTGTTTCTATAACAAAAGCATAATCATTAATTTTAAGATCAGAAATATCCTCTGTAGTAGGCAAATCCGATACTTTTTCATAAGTACCTCTAAAGGTAGCTGTATTAGTGCTTACAGAGCTATTAATTTGATCTGTAACCCAAGATTGATCAGCTAACTTATTGGTCTTAGATGCTGTAGTTGGAATTTTAGATTTTATATCTGTAATTCCAGTAGTAAGAGCATTTAACTGATCGGTTAAAAGATTAATATCACTTATTTCTAATGTAGGGAGGTGAAGTTTAGCTATTTTATATTCTTTATAAAAAGCAATATCCTCATTGGTATCTACATTATCATTTCGCAGAGATTCCCAAACTAAAGCCAGAGATGTACCTCCACCGCTTCCAGCAGTATCATCTTTACCCCTAGCACTAATAAACTTGTCTGAGTAAAATCCAGCATTAGTGTGAATATTACCGTCTTTATCTATTTCAAAATAAGGTTTGACTGCTCCGGTAGAAGGATTTTCTGGAAGATCGAATGTTATTGTTCCTCCTATAGATTTGTCACCATCAAAAGAATTTCCTCAAAGATTTACTGCTTCTTTTAGTTTAAGTGCTGTTTTTGCAGAACCGTTATCAAAGTATCCTTGTACTGTCTCTAAAGCCATTTTAGAAGCAACGTCTGAAATATTAATTGTGCCATCAGCGTCAGCTTTCCAAGTATCTACTTTTTCTCCATTTTTTTGTATAGTAAGAGTACCTATATTAGGTATATCTGAAGTAAATGCAAAGGTTTTTGCTACATTATCGGTGATTCCTCCGTAGTATTTACCACCAACATAGACAACTCTTCCTGCAAGCAAAGTACCTGGAACCTCAGTGAGAGTATCTATTTTAAAGTTTTTTATTTCGTGGTTAAATAAATTTATATCTGTTAAAAATTGTGACATACTGTTATACTATATAAACTCTTCCTGAGGATAGAGAATCCCCGCCTCAAGAAAGAGAAAGATTATTTTCATCTGTATATGTAATTCTTACAAACACTTCTTCTCCTTTAGAATCGATTGTTGTTACAGAAGGTCTTTTTCCTAAATTATGACTTATGTTCATAATATAAGTAACTCCGTCTTCTTGTAACGTTCCATTTATAAGATATTCTTGGCTAAAAGCTGTGCCTGTAGGTAAATTTTCTTTTGGTATTTTATTGTTCTCATCTAAAGTGGGAACATTTATATTTCCTTCTCCAAGTAAAGACTCATTATTAATTGTCTTTATATTAGAACCACTGACAAGTTTTTCTTGCTTAGCTGCTAGAGTGTTACCAAGATTTAAAATCTTTTCTATTGGAATACCTTCTGGTATATGTGCAACATTAATAGTTACATCTAAAAAAGGATCCTGGTTTCTTTGTAATGCAGCTCACATTTCATCCTCTGAAAAACTTCCTCCACTTCCACCAGAACTTCCTCCAGCATCTTTACCACGAGCAGAAATAAATCCTTCAGCCCATAAGCCAGAATAAATAGGATTTAACTTTAAAGTCTTCGTACCATCTGTTTCTGTCTGTATTAAGAACATTTCAGAAGCAGTATTTCAAGTAGTTTTATCAGCTTCAGTTAATAAAGAATAATTCTCAGCAAAAGTAAGTTCTAATGTGCCACTACTTGTAATAGGACTTCCTTCAACAACAAATCCTTCTGGAACAGAAAGCGCAACACTAGTTACAGTTCCTTCTGGAATAGTAGGTTTATTAACAAGATCATTATAGTCTCCAGTAGTAGCTACTGTTGCAAGATCACTTAAAGATACTTTACTAGAAATAAGAGTATTTAAATCAGATAGAGTTTTAGATAGATTATTAATTTTATCCATACTTAATGTTGGAATATGACCAGCATCAATAGTATGATTTATAAAATCACCTTCATTTTTCTCTAAAGCTGCCCACATAGCTGCTTCAGAAAATCCACTACCACTTCCTCCAGCGGTAGTATCCTGCCCTCTAGCAGATAAATATCCTTCTGTTCATAATCCTTTATATTTAGGATTTAATTTTATAGAATTATCCTCTTGGATTAAGAACATTTCAGATAAAGTATCTATAGTTGTTTTATCATCCTCGGTAAGTAAAGAATAACCACTCGATAATGATACCCCTATAGTACCAGAAGAAGTTATAGGAGAATTTGTTACACTAAAGCCTGTAGGCATAGAGAGTCCCACACTAGTAACAGTTCCTTTGGGTCCTGCATTAATAGCGTCGCTAATAGTTTGTAAATCCCTCTCTAAGTTTTCAATATGACTTTGGGGAACATTCTGTATGTGAGCATTATCAATAGCAGTACTATTATATGCATCCTCTACTGCATTTGTTAGAGACTTCCATACTGCATCTATATTTGTTCCTCCCCCACTACTACCCCCACTGGTATCTTGGCCTCTAGCAGATAAATAACCATTAGTCCAAGTACTATAATTAAACTCAACAGAGTCTATTTCAGAAGTATCCTCACCATTAGTATCTTTCTTAAAGTGTATAGTAAAGATTTTACTCCAAAAACCAAACTCAGCTTGTACAGAGAGAAACATGCCCACTATCTGAGAAACCAGGGTATCTCCCATAGTTACATCATCGCTAATAGTTAGTTTAAATTCTCCATCAGCGTCTTTTCCTCAAGAAATCAATCCTCCTCCTACTCCACCATAACCATTTTCATCCCAATATATGTTTCCGCCCGCTTCATAGCCAGAACCATCGTGTCTAAATATGGTCATGGCATAATCGTCTGCATCATAGGTAAAAGTAGAATCTTTTTCCGCTTTTGCTTTTAGGACATCTAAATCTTCCATAGGTCCACCATACCAAGCAGCAATAGCTTTAGGATTATAAACTCCATCTACAGTGTCTATACCACTTATACCAGCAGTAAGTATATTTTTACCTTCAGAATCAACTCCTTTCGTATTTCCCAAGCCTATTCAATTAGTAAGAATAAGACCTCCAGAAATAGTAGTAGTTCCCTTTTCAAGGGCTTCTTTTATATAACCATAATTATCATTTAAATAGGTCTGAGCAGCTTTATATATAGCCTGTTCTATATATTGATTTGTTTTCTCTACTTCTGTGCTATATGCTCCTAAAGCCGAATTAAAGCTATTATATGCTGTCTCATAAGCTGTAACTAAAGTAGCTAAATTAGAATTAGTTTCATTAACCTTAGTAGGACCTTCATTTATAATAGCTTGTACAGCAGCTTTTAATACTTGGTAAGCTCCTGTATTTTCTTTATATAAAACTAAGAAAGCATTTGTTAAGGCTTCTTTTGTCGCAGTTGCTTCAGTAGTTCCTAAATACTCATTTTTAATAAGAGTTCCATAACTATTAACAACATCTTGCATTTCACTAGCAAGAGTTTTTAAATAAGTTTCTAAAGAACTTATTTCATCTAAAGTAAGAACTCCATCCTTTAAAGCAGTACTTAAATAATTATTTATCTTTCCAGCAGCACTGCTAGCTTCTCCTGCTTCTTTCTTTGCTTCTCGTGCAATTAAAATAGCTTCTGCTGAAGCGTGATCCGCAACTTCCACCCATTGGTAGGTTCCGTCTTTAACTGTAAATCGATATGCAGAACCTTGTAAAGTACCCTCTACTATATAATATAAATCACCGTAATGGGCATTATATGTATCATCATAATCAGCAACCACATAAGCAGTACCGTTCCATTTAAATGTAATGCTTTGGTAGCTTCCTATAGTTCTTATTTTGTAGTAAGTATTTGTATCTGGAACTATAGCGTTTCCAGAACTGTCTTTTAACCAAGTAGCAGATTTTTCAGTTGCGCCTTCTACTATATAGGCATCTAAGCAAGGATACCATTTATTTGCTGGCCAAGAACTTAAAGTAGGTAAAGCATGCTTACTTGCAGCTGGATTATCATTTTCTTCATCATCTGAAAACCAAGCTTGTACTTCATCATCTATTTGCTTTTGTAAGTTCTCCAGCATATTATATGTATTACCGCCAGTAATATTAACTTGGCCAGTAATAGTCAAACCTGTATCTGGATGATAATCTAGAAATTCACTTCCTTTGCCTATATGGAAAGCTCCATTTAAAAAGTCTAAGTACTGTAAGCCATCAGCAGTCTTAAATACATAAGCTGTGATTTGTCCAGGGAGGATTTCTGTAAAGCCGTTCATGTACCCCACACTCCTGTCTCCATCTGTAGCAGAAGTAATTATAGCACATAAAAGATAATAATCATTCCCCACTTCAGATTCAAAAGAGGTTTGTGAAAGTACAAATTCTCCAACTCCAGAACCTTTAAGGTCTTGATTATTTGCTATAGCTTCTTTTATTTCATCGTCTGTATATGGATTTCCAGAAGCATTTAAATATTTAGGAACTTTTATATACAAATAATAAGAAGCATCTGGATTATCGAAAAATAGTCTTGTGTCTTTATATGTTTTACCAGAAACAACTCTTTCTATATCACCTTTAATTGCCCATCTTGCATAATAACGATAGTCGAGATTTGGTTGTACTGCTTCTGGTCCGTCTAATTTAGTATGTAATATATAACATTCTGGGCAAGTAAGTGTTTCTGAAACAACATTTACTCCTGGAGCAACAACTAAAAAACCGTCTTTTGTAGTACCAGTAACTGGTTTAAGGTTTGATACAAAATTATATTGTAAGTTCTCAGAACCTACAACTAATTGCATTGTACTAACTGTTATAGGATTTATAGATTCTGTAAATCCTTCTAACTTAGCATCTTCTAATAATCTTTTAGTTTCTTGTAAATCTTCCCAACCTCTTTTGGTAATATAATTATTTAAAGAAGCTTTTAAATAGGCTTTTGTCACATATTTAGAAAGATCTGGAGATTCTGGTATATTAATATCTGGCTCTACTGGCTGATTAATAATAGTAGTTGTTCCATTCTCTTGGTCTCTAAAATGTAATTCATAATACCTATCTGCTACTTTAACATATACTTTACCAGCTGTTTCTAATACTAGGTTTTTATTCTTTTCTCCTAGTACGTCAGCATTATTTATACTCATTATTCTATAAGTTTAACGTGTCTTTGTTCTTTATTTTCACAGTACGGATTCTGCTGAACAACTTCTACAGTAATTACAGTATGCTTCTTTTGGAAGAGTCTTGCCAACCAACATTTCTTTGGTGGATTTATAGTTTCTTTCTTAGCTGAAGCTATAATGATTTCTTCGTTCTTAAACGAGTAGTCTGTAATTATCTTATTCGGGTATTCTAATTGTAAGCGCATACTAGCTCACTGATCCGTTAAAGTAGTATCTATTTTAACCTCTTTTACAAAAATAGTATCCCTTATTAGGACACTATCTACTTTATTGGTTTGAGAAGCTATATATTGTAACTCCTTTATATTTTTATCTTTAATTCGTAAATCCTTCCTTACAGCATTTAATTTCTGTATTAAAGAGTCTTTACTATTATTTAATTGATCTATAGTAAGTAAAAATTCTCTATTCTCCTTACTTATTTTTGAGTTTTCATATTCATATGCTTTAGCATTATTCGTTGCATATTCTAATTCTATTTGTGTTTTCTTTAATCGACTTGTTGATATACTTGTATATACTCCAAATCCCACGCAAATGGCAAATAAAGCTAAAATAATATAGTTTTTTATTTTTTCCATGTATAAGTGTTTTGGAGCAAATATACAAATTTTTTTACCTATTTCCAAACAAAAAAGGAGTGCAGTTATTCACTCCACTCCTTTATAATTAAATTAAAACGATATCAACAATCTCTTCTATTTCCTCTGCACTTAATTGGGTATTATTTATATAGTATAATATACCAAGTATACCAAATAAATGACAGATTCTTTTCGTATTATACGTGTATCCTATCTCAAGATCTTTTAACTCTTTTAAATAGGTATCTAAGTAATGTTTTTTAAGCTTTTCCACAACCACAGTCTGTATTTTCTATTTCTTCTTTTCCACAGACGCTACCACAACTCATAACTGTATCTAGGACACGCTGTGCATCGGAGAGTTTATTTTGGTCTACTAGCATTTCTACTGCATATAAGCTCTCAAGGAGAAATTTAAGTTCATAATTCTCTTGCTTAATACACCCAAAATCACAGCCTTGTTTTTTAAACTCCTGTATTTCTGCCTTTAAATGCTCTAGAACACAGTTCTTTAATGCACAATAAGAAAATATAGAAGCTTTTCCAGAATAAATATCTGACTGCTCTGTATCAAGTAAAACAGAATAATCTTCTATTAAAACCAAACTATCTTTATCGACAGAAGAAAGATCGGCTTCTGAGAAATATACCTCGTTATCTAAAATAAAATATTTATTTTCAACTTTATATGCAGAACCTTCTTTATAAGTTTCTATAGAAGGTACAAGCACCCGAACCATACTCTGTAGGCCATTAAGACCTTCAAAGGGTTCTGAAGTTTTTAAAATAGAGTCCTCATTACTTGTAATTGGAGTAACTCGTTGCTCTACAACTGCATCGTCTTGTTCAACATATTCTACTAAAGAAAATTTGCTAACGTCAGTGAGAGAAGCGTAATTACTACTATCTTCCAAATAAATTTCACAACTAGGAGTACTCTTTAAGGTAAGAACTAATTGTTTATCCATTATGCTTCTTTAATTTTATCATTATATGGGTTATTATCATTTAACTGAGCATACTCAAGTTCAGTTTGCTTTTCTTTATTTGCAGCAATTCTATCATTATAAGTTTTGTCATTAAATACTTTCTGAGTATCAAGATCAAGTCTCTTCTGCTCAAGAGCCAGCTTTTCAGAACTATTCTTTTCAACTTCTTTCTGTAATTTATTATTATTATCAGTAAGAGAGTTAATTTGCTTAGAAGCCTCTTGTAATTGCTGTGACATTTCTTGTAATTTCTGTTGTAATTGCTGAATTATATTATTCTCTTTCTTCTTAGCAGAAACCGCAGAGTTAACATAACTCTTAAGTTCAGTAAGATTCTTAGCTGAAATAATATTAATCATCATTTCTGGATCAGCTTGTCCAGATTTTACAAGCTCTATACTTATTTGCTTAAGCTCATTAATCTTTTGGAAAACCTCTGTACTATCCTGTATGTGTATATCAAAATCAGTCATAGTGTAATACTCAGGTAAAGTAGTATATATTTGGTTTAACTCTAAACCATTAATAAGAGTACCACAAATTCCTGTTTTAAAGGCTATTTTAGCTTGGTTTAACAAATCATAATTAACTTCTTTATAAAGAAGATCCATCGCTGAAAAATACTGCTTTGTAAGCAAAGTAGACTGTCTAATTCCTACTTTTACATTACTAACAGCATCTCTTTGTTGTATTCCTCCCAGTTTCTCTGCAAATACACCAGTAATAGAACTAGCTTGCTGCTCTATACTTTCTAGTACATACTGAAAAGCTTGTATACACTGAGCTTTAATAGTATCGTCATACCCATTAAAAGTAGTATTAATTAATTGGCTCCCTTCTTGTGAAGAGTCGAATAATGCTACTCCTTGTTTTTTATATGCCATCCACATTTGTACTCTATCCGGTAGTTCTTCGCCAAGATAAGTAGGTAAATGGGCAGCATCCAACCAATCTCCAACAGTTCCAGAAGAAGCAATTAAACTATCCCTGTAGAAGATGGTAAGATCATATCTCGTTTTGTTCACGTAGTTTCGCTAAGACTACGCCGCTTTCGCTGCTGCATATTTCTATGCAGTCCAGACTATATCATAACATTTCTGTTTCCCGTGCTTCGTAACGCTTGTTACTATAATTAGTCGTTGAACCTTCCCCAAAAAAGGGCTCGGCTGCTGGTTGTCTTCGTCTTTTCTCGTTAAGAGTTCCCAGCAATTCTCGGGATTTACCCAGGACTAGATAAGTCAATCCTGCAAGTCCATAGTACTCAACATAATACTAAATGGCATTCCATTCTTATCTTCAAAGAAAATACCATTTATAGAAAGAGAACATTCTTTAGGATTACTAATACTTCTTATAACAGTTTTAGATTCTCCTCGTACTATGTATATTTCTCCTCCTATACGAACTCCTTCATGCCTATAAAGAGTACCCTCTTTATATTCAAGCCATTCACATTCGTAAACTTCCCAAACTTTAGCATTGGTAATTATTCTATCCTTATTTTGCATAGGATATACTTCCAAACCGCCTAAAATACCAGGAGCTTTTCTACAGTCAAATTCTCCTTTCTCATTATATGGAGAGTATGCAACCGTAGTAACATAATGGTCAGTTAGTCTATTTGTCGAAGAACTTTCTTTTAAAATCTCTTTTGCTTCTGAAGAAAGTTCATCTCCAAACTCAGCAAGAATTTGTTCTCTATTTAAATATCTACGAATAACCGCTCTTGGAGATTTATTTAAATAATACTCATTAGGATTTCTTTCTATAAAGGTATCTAATGGATTTAATATCTCTAACTTAATAGCTCCATTTTCAGTTGCTTTCGTACGATAATAACAAACTCCAGAAATAAGAAGGTCTGTTAATAACTCCCTCATCTTATTTTTTAAATCTATATTTCTAGAGTTTTTAATATAATTTAAAATATTTTGTGCCGCTATCTCATATTGAGAAACATAGTTTTTAGAAACATCTTCCTTAATTTGATTAATTTCTTCTTCATAATAAGGATCATTTACAGCACTCTTATTTTCTAAGAAGATTTGGATTAAAGCATTTTTAAGTTTCGCTTTAAAGTGCTCTAAAACTGCGGCATCTATCTTTAATTGTTTGTCTCTCATTATATCTGAAACTGTCTTCCTGTCCTTACAAGAGATCTGTAGTTCTGGATCGAGTTCCAAATACTCTCCCACTAAAACATCTATATGCTTCTTTATTAAAGGAGTAAATCCTATAGAAGTAGGAGTACCGAGACCATAATTATCTTCTAGATGCTTGAACTGCTCTTTGTCTCTAGTACAGTGGTAGTAATTATAAGCTTTCCTTAATTGTACTTTATCATATACTAATTCAGAAATACAAGCATTAATTTTTTCTATTTCTTTGTCTTTATTCATAATCACTATCCGCTTGTTCTAATATTGTTTTATAAAAAGACACATAATTAAGAGTTCTAGTTCTTATTTCTTTCGTAATAAAAGCTAGAAACTCTTCTTCTGTGCCTTGCATTCCCATAATAATAGGGGAGTGTTCAGTATCTAAATACATAAAAAGAGTTCTAAGTGTTCCACCAGGTAAATCCTCAGTTTCTACTTTAATTTTACCTATGTATTTACACTTCATATTCTCTTCTATAATATTTCGTATTTGTGTTTCTATATTCATATTTAAGTAGGTATAACGCCTCTACGTTTAATACCATTTTCGTCTGTATATCATCCGAAGTTTTTCCACTGAGAAGCAGTTGCTTGTACAGTAGATGGAGTTATTCCAGTCATATCCTCGTCTCCCAGCTCAACCATCTGCAACGCTGCTATAATATCGAACTTTCTCTTATACTCATAAGAGTAATTCAACATTTGCTCTAGCATTTCTTTAAAGTCTATAGTATGCCAGAAATCATTAATAAAGCTGCCAACTAATTCAAGACCGTGATTAATAACTGCTTCTGTAGAAGGTACACCTATAAGCTGCTTACCTGTATTTCTTTTATTTGTTACTGCGAAATCTGGACGTTTCATAAACAAATGGCCCATATTCCTGTCTCTAAAGTAAGTTTGTATAGAGATTTTCGTATACTCAAGTAATGCCTTACAATTATACCAAACTAGCAATTTCATAGCCATATCATAAGCCTTACGTATATCATCTGGACGTTCTTTATACATAGCTACGTATCTAGGTTCATTTAACCCAAAGACTCTCTTCTTAATTACTATACAGAAATCTGATACATCTTTACTTGTAGCAGAGTCTCTAGAACCCATATCGATAGCATCTATACCAGCAACATAAAGATTTTTATATGGTTTGCCTTCAGCATCTAAAAGAGGGGGTTCTACAACAAATAAGTTAGATGAAGCACTTTCTACAGCCTTAACCTTAGAGTATTCTTTGCCAGCAGTATTATCCCATAAAAGTTGTGTTCTAATCGGCTTAATATAATTATTGTTTGTTTGTATCTGCACTAACCTTTCGGAAATAGCAGCTGCATCGAACATGTTTCCAGCATGCTTAGAAAGTGCCTCTCTAGGTGTAAAACAGTGCTCAGCGCATTCATTTAAGTAGTCTTTATCAGTTAACTTAGAACGCTGAGCATCATAGTATTTTTTAAATTCTTTATAATTAGTAACTCCTCTTTTATCTAAGTACTTGCTCACCAAAGCAAATTTATGAGCAGGTATAAAGAAGCCGGATAGCTCTGGTTTTCCATCGTCAGTATCTACATTCTTAAATTTCAGAACATTATAGCCATCCGGATTATTAAATATATTTTTTAATCCTTCGAGAGAAATATCGTCTCCACCAGTTCCGACTGCTATTCTGGTTCCGAAATGTTCGCCTCCTAAGGAAACAAGAGCGTCTCCTTTAATCCAAGATTCTGTAAGTTTCGGCGCTGAACCAGCCTCATCATAAATAAGTCTATCAATTCGCTGTCCTCTGACTTTATCAGAAGTATCCGCTACTACAGTATTAATTTGTGACATCCATCCATACTCAATTCCATCTGGAGTCTTTAAAGATGCTCTTTTTGTATCATTATTATTTACTGCCAAACGAGCATGCCTCATTCCTCCTCCAGTATTCATATTTAGTCAGTCTAACTGTTTTCATACTTTTTCTCTTAAAGGGGCAAGTTTATTTTCAGCAGCACAAGTAAGCATTACATTATATCCTTTATTTGTAGTATATGGACGTACTGCAAGAGATGCTAACATCTCGCTAGCGCCCAAACCACGGGCTTTTAATAGACAAGCGTCTTTATGTAGCTTCTCGGCCATTTCCAAATAATGGAAAAATTCATACTGCTTGGAGAGAAATCCAGGGAAAGATTCTGCACGTCCAGTACCAGAAATAGCGCCTTCTTTAATTACAAACATTCTATAGTAATTAATAAAGAAGTAATGATCACCAGTAATACGATATTTTCCAACTGTATAGCCCTCTCTACATCTTCTAAACTCTTCTGTTCAGAAATCTTTATTTGCTTTACTTCCTTTAGGAAACTCGGTATATTTACCAGTCCTGTTATAGGTCTCGCCTCTTTCTCTAAATGGAGTAGGATCGAAATCAAGTCCTTCTTCCAAATTAATAGGCCTATAGCCAGTTATTTCATAAGAAAGATCCGGATCAAAATACTGTATCTCTTCAGTTAAAGGAACATCTCATTCTTCATTTGGACGCTTTTTATGCACAAATACAGCAGTATTTAAGTAAGTATCCTGGGCTTCTTCTTGCTTTCCAGATTCTTCAAATAACTGTTTCTTTAATTCCTCTTCCCACTTTTCACTGAAAGAAGGTAAGGCTGGTTTCTCTTCCTTTTTTGGTTGTTCCTTAGAAGCGAAATCCTTATAAGTAGGTAATCTTCTAGGCATAATTAAGCATCAAATATTCCAAGTTCACTATCTCCACGTACCTTTGCACCAGCTTCTGCAAGATTCTTTTTATGTGTAACTTCAAGCTCTTGTAACTGAGTACGCATCTTAGCAATTCCACCTAAGTCAGCAATAACGTCTTTTGGTTTATTTAAAGGTCTTCCTTCAGAATCAACTTCTTCAAAATCAATATTATCAAGATGAACTTGCATTTTATGTAGAGTTTTATATGCTGTTTTAATAAGTGCTAAGATAGGATCTGCGTCTTGCATTTCTTGGTATTTGTGATAAGCATTTAAGAAAGCTTCATCTTTAAGATCGTTCTCTGTTAAACCAGAGTCAATCAAAGCAGCAGAGTGCTTGTCACGTTCCAAATACTGAAAATAAGGAGATTTAAAATCTAGCACCAAATATATGTAAGTAAATTCTTTATACGCTTTTAATCGCAACTTTCCAGTCTTATCTTCTTTGCATTTATTTCTACTTACATCTCATAAATCTTTAAACTCTTTTACAAGTAAAATGCTATATTCATCTATCCTTAAAACATTTTCAGTATTATCAAATATGAAAACGTTCATTACTTTCTCTTCGTCTTATCTACAATATTAGTGGTATCGTTCTTATGATTATTCATAATTTCTCTCCAGTTCTCAAGAAGCTCTTCTGGAGCCATTCTATTTCCCCACAAAAATCCTCTCAACCAATTTGGAGAAGTTCTGTTAGGATCCCAGTAAGTATTTGTGTCAGAGCGAGTAGTGGTAGTATATCTAACACTTCCGTCTGGATAGGTCTGACGCTCTTCTACACTATACTTATATGGCTTAACCATTAAAGTATCTCCTGGAGCTTTAATTATTTTATAAAACTTACTATAATCAATAGGGCCACCGTCTTGGAACTTTCTAAGACCATAAGCAAGTTTACCTCCCTCTCTAAACAATCCTGTCTGAGATTCAAAGGCCTTAAATAAACTCTGTACTACCTGATTTCCTTCCTCTGAAGAAGCGAGTTGGTTAAGTATATCCACAACCGTTTCTGCATTCTGAGCTTCCATAATAGGCTTTACAATTTCCTCTGGGAGTTGATCTGCATAATTACCAATATTCTGAGGAAGCCAATTAATGAAATCAGACATTACTTTTTCTTGATTTTCGTTCATACTATATTTTAATTAAATCCTTTGTAGAAAAAACAGCTTCTTGTAGTTCTGATTTAGTATTAAACCATATGCACTTAATGCCTACAAGAGTGTTGTTAATATTTCCATCTTTATCTTTTATAGATCTTTCTACTTTTTCTTTTACTAGCATCATCTTAGGAGTATTATCCAAAGGATGCTTTAGTGTAACATGATCCCCTGGGATAAAATACACCTTTTCTTCCATTTTTACTTCGTACATATAAATTACATATTTTCATCCTTTATAATACAAATGATGTTTTGTTCAGTAACAGCTCTATATCCCTTATTCCTATAAGGAAGAGGAGTGGCTATATGTTTTACAGCAAATACATCATCTCCAACTGAAACATTCTTACAAGCAGGACCTACAGCAATTACTTTCGCACAAGCGATATATTCTTCAGCATCCTCCATTTCTCCAGTTTCATTAGATTTATATTTCTTTTCTCCATTAATTCCTAAAATCAAACCAGCAGAGGTTTTCTCTATATAATTATATGGATTATCTTCGTAAAACTTTACAATTACATTTGTGTTACAAGGTACAATAACAGTGTTATTAGTTTTAATGTTTTTAGTGTTCTTCTCAAGAACTTTTTCTACTATTTCATTTACCATTTGTTCAATAAACATTTTTCTTTTTTGGATCTCACTTTAGCATCTATAAAGCAGCCACACATAGTACAAACATCCATATTAAAAACTTTTGTTTTATGTAAGCAAGCTTTACATTTAAGCAATCTATCTCTTTCTTCACTTGTTAGTTTACAAAATATCTTTCTAAACCAACCTTCTAATATATTAAAAATTATCATTTTCCGGCGACACAATGCCCTTTAGGATTCTTAGCTTTTAAAGTAACAATACAATTGCAACCCTTTATATAACCTTTCTTTGGAAAATAACTCCATTCATCAGTATCTGGGTTTATATATCTTTGAGAGTTGCATCTCTCACCAAGAACATCTTTTTTATATAAAGGGCATTTATAACAAATATTCAGTCGCTTATTAGCTAAGTCTTCTATAGTCATTATTTTATATAAGGTATATCCTTGTCTAATTCCATTTTCATCTTTAATTGCTTTTTATAATGCTTCAACATCTTTTCTACTTCATCCTTAAGATATGGAACATCTAATTCAGTTTCATTTTCATTCCTATCTATATGAATTATCTTCAATCCTTTAATTTCAAAATTAGGATTTATTTGTTGTAGCATATAAGCATATAAAGACAACTGACAAGCATAATGATTAAAAGTACAGTCTTGCAGATTATTTAATGGATATTTCATCATCTGCCTGGATTTAGTAGCTCTATTGTAATAGGACTCTTTTTCTATTTTAGCATTAGTATTATGAGTAGGAATTAAACCTCTTCCAGCTAAATAAGTGTGTGTAGGACTATCTACTTCTATACAACGAGTAGGAACTGTTTCTACTTCTTTTACAGAAACAACTCTTCTATAATAATGCATATCTCGCTCCATGTCCGTAAACTTATCAGCTTTATCTTGAAATTTAACCAAGAAAGGATTTATTTCTAAGCTTCTCCATCGAATATAAGTTTTACCTTTTTTGGTAAAGAGCCCACATTTAACACCAAAGGAGGTGATTAATTCTGACAAATATTTAGTTTCATTAGGGTTTTTAGGCACTATAACATAAGACTTATAAAAAGCTCACGATATTCCTCTAGCATCCATAATTCCTCTTAAAAGAGCTAAACGGTCTTCATAAGAAGCCATTAAATATTCTTGTGGTATGTGCTTATTATTTATTAGATTTAATTTATTTAGACGTGTTCCTAAACAAACAGAGCTTTTATAAATATGTGTACCTTTAGAAAAAGGAGCTATTTTAAAATTATATCCTTTCTTATCTAATTCCTCCATTATTTGCTTATCTCTCGCTGGGATAATACTACAATCCTCGAAACCAATAGCTAACCATACTCCTAGCACATAAGGATCTATGAGTAACTTATTTTTAGGAAGATTAAGGGGGGCTGGATTATATATACGTATAGAATAATCAGGTTTTGTCTCTACTCAACTCTTTATTTGCTTTGTAGTCATTACTTTTTCTGGAAAGCAATCCTCTCTAAACCTATAAGCTACTAACCAACGATGCTCTTCATCTGCAATTAAAGTTTCTCCAGTATCAAAAGTAAGCTCATAACAAGGATTATAATGCACTTCAGAAACGTGAGTAATATTTACTGGATTTCCATCTCTATCAAAAACTTGGTCATCTAAAGTAAGAGTACCCATAGTTTTCCATCCATTCGTAGTTAAAATAGGAGTGTTTACATCGAGACCTTTTCAGTCTATAATATAAATATCATTCTCATCTTTAATTAAACAATCAATTTGCCCAGAAACTCTCAATAACCCATCTTTACTTGTAACAGAAACAAGAAATTCTGGGTATACACCTTTAGGAGTATCCAACTTAAAGTAATCTTCTTTACAATCAAACACTCCTTTTAAATCCTTAAATCCGTATCTTCCGAAATCAAAATCTTTTCGGTCATAAAAAGATAATTCTTTCTTTAAATGCTGTGCTGTACCATGTTCACAAGCTTCTTCTCTTTTTGCCTTATATGAGTCTAGGATTTCCTGTTTCTTCTTAAAGAATTCTTCTTCATTCATGCCTAATTTAGAAATTATTTTATTATCAAATTTCTTTTTGGCTAAAAGAACTTTCTTAAGAGTTAACCAAGTGTCCATATCCAATAGAGCTTCGGCAGCCTTATAAGAAGACCAGAAATCTTCATCAAATTCTTCACAATACTTTCCAATTAACTGTGTAACTGAAATATAAGGTTTCATATCTGCTTTATTATAGTACTTATGTTCAGCATCATTAAAGAAGCACTCATCATTTTCCTTATCTACTTTTATTCCATTAATGTATTTATCTTCAATTATTTGTGATTTTGGCATATTTCATTAACATTAGTCTATAAAAATAAACTCTAAATCTTCAGAGTTTATAAATTCTATTATTTTATTAAAAATCTCAGTTTTAGTTAAATCACTATTATTATATATAGTATCGATAATTTTATCGAAGGATTCCTCATAAGCAGGATACTTGTTAAAATACCCTGCTACGGGATCATCGTAATTATAATTAATTTCTTCTGAGATTCTCCAAAAAACTCCTTTATCGGGTATTTTTATTAAACTCATTGTTTAAAATCTTTTAACTTATATGAAAAACAGTTTATTCTTATTCTTCTATTTCTCTGTTTTATAATTAACATTTACATATATATTATTTCTAAATCTTTAGAAATAATTAATTCTATAATCTTATTGAAAATATCAGTTTTTGATACGTTACTACTTTTATAAATATCATTTATAAGAGCATCTAAAGAATTTGCATAAGCAGGGTATCTATAAAAATATTGTTCTACAGGATCTTTTGCATTTAAACGTAATCTTTCTGAGATTCTCCAAAAGACACCTTTATCGGGTATTTTTATTAAACTCATTGTTTAAAATTGTACTTCCAAGTCCTATAACTGGTATAGAAAAATATTTCCCAGTTATAGCATCTCATAATCTTTTATAATCTCTTTTAGTTACGAGTTTAGCTTCCTCTAATATACCAGAAAAAGGAGCTTCTTTATATTTTTCAATGTCCTTTTTAAAAGTTTCATATCCCGGGTATTTTTGTCCAGGACTTAAACCCAAAATGTGTCCTAGAGTTGCAGAATTTGCAGCTGCTTCTCCAGGAAGATTTAAATATTCACTATCAGGAAACAAAGATTTTGCTTTTATTTTCTGTAATTTTTGTTGAGCTTCCCCGTATCTTGCATGATGTAGCATCTCATGAAAAATTACAGGTTCCTGAATATTTTCATCTGCAAAAACAGATACAGTAATTTTTTGAGGCCACCTGCCTTGATATGCCCCATAAGTAGGAGGAGGTAAAAACTCAGAATCGAATAACACTGGAGTGTTCATTCATGCCTCATGTATTTCATTTGCAGGAACATCTATGTCGTTAAATAGTTTTTTTGATATTAAATCATTATTAATTGCAGTAGTTCTTACCGCATCAGACCGCAAATATTTAAAAGCTGCATTTATAGCCTTAGAGGTTGTGTTTTGGGGTACCAAAAAATTCATATTATTCTTCTATTTCTCCTGTTTTATAATTAATCTTCTTAAAGCCGAAAGGAGGTATTCTTGAAGCACAAGATAAAGTATCACATCTAAGCATTTGTGCCTGCGTAACATTTGCAGAAAGCTGTAATGCTTGTAGATTTAAATCAGCTATTTCTTTTCTTAATTGGGTTATTACAGCATCACGATCTTGTACTACAGAACGATAATACTCTATATCATGCTCGTGTTGGGCACTTAAACGCTCCCAATCATCTACAGTTCCCTGCGCCCGTTTTTCTATTTCTTGTTGCTTTGCTTTATTTTCAAGATCCTTAGATGCTTTAAAACTCTTTCTTGTATATAACCATTTAATAAGTTCCAGAAAACCACCTCCGAGCAAAACTCCTCCAACGACTTCTATAATGGATATTAATTCCATAATTATTAGTTATTAAGTTCATATTATATACTTATTTGTTCGGTATTTTTGTTTTCCTACAAAAATACTGTTTTATTTCCAAATAAACAAATAAAAACTTGATTTAGAATTTAAAATTAATTAATTTTGTAGAAATTACACATTAATATGCCAGATAAATATAAAGTAAAATTAAACGAGTTACCTAATAAAAATATTTTAGGTACTCCGTGAACTACTGATGATAATGGGTATAATTGGTATGAAGCATCTAGAGAAAATGTTCCCACACAAAACGGGGAGCATGCTTCATCACGAAATCCATATACAGGTAGAATTTTAAAATCTGTTCAGCATCCAACCTTTAATAAAACAGTAATAGGAGAAAAGATAGCTGGATATGATTTTTATACAGATAGAGACAATAATCTATACTCCTTTAATGAAAATCCGGGAGAAGATTATACTCCTATAAATATAGATATAGATGAAAACGAGATTAAAAATAGGCAAGCTTTTATGGAAAGTCGATTAAATCCTAATGCAGAATCTTACAGAGGAGCGAGAGGTTTATTTCAAATAATACCAAGAACACAAAAAGCTTACGAGAAAGAAAATAAAGTAACAGTAAATCCATTTAATCCAGAACACAGTACACAAATGCGAGACTGGTTATGGAAGAAGTTGGATACTACTAAAACTACTCAAGGTAATAAAGACTTTGTTGTATTAGCTAAGAAATTAGCAGCATATAATTATGGGCAAGGTAATCTTGGTAAAGCTTTAGAAAAAGCTAAAACGGAAGGCATAGATATTTATAATACAATAGATTTTCTTCCTTACTTGCCTAAAGAAACACAAAACTATGTAAAATTTATTCTTATGAATGAAGATGCTGGTAAAACATATAATAAAGATTATGACAAGGCCATAGGAAAATACCAATCTCCTTCTGGCCCCCTACCTTTTAAATGGAAAAATATAACTATTCCAGAAACTCCTTCTGTAAATTTTACTCCTACAGATCCTTATACAATAGCAGACGAATCTTTACCTGCTTATAGAGAACTGCAAACACTTAATGAAAGAATGAAGAAAGGAGAAATAACTCCAAGTGTATATGATTATAAATATAATAATTTAATTAAGCAAATACATACTTTAGGAGATGAAAATCCTTCTCTTTATAAAACCTATTTTCAGCATCAATCAAATCAAGCTTTAAATCAAATAAGTGAAACAGTAAGTCCTTATAAAAAGGCTGTAGCAGCTAAATCCATGCCTGAAATAGGACCGTTAACAGAAGATCAGAGAGAATATCAAGCAGAACAAGAAAGGCTTTTAAATGCCCGTAAAAATGGTGTTGCTGATATATATAATAATCAATATAACTCAAACTTAAGTTATGAAGACTGGGAAAAGGTTATAAATTTCTATAATTCTCCTTACAAGCATGTAAACATAGGAGCACCTATGATGGGAGCAAATACTGTTCTTTTTGCAAATACACAAAAAACTGTAGACAGGCACTCTGATCAAAGATATGCAGAATTAAATGAGAAATATCCAGAAGTAATTTCTAATATAGAAAATGAAATTACAGAAAATGATAGTAAACAATCTCTTGTTTATGATGGTATACCTGCATTACTCGGTACTTTAGCTGCTGGAGCACCATTACTCTCTTCTGCTTTAAATATTGCTGGAATGAAAATAGCTACTGCAATACCAAATACTTTTGGTAGAGTTCTTGGAACTGCTGTTGCTAATCCGATAAATACTTCTTTTATAGGCTTAAATACATATAGTGCGGGAAAGAACTTTTCTCAAGGTAATATAGGTAATGGATTAATAGATACTGCTTTTGCAGCCATGGGCCCTATAAGTAGAGCGGGACAGATATTAAAAACTCCTTCAGTAGCACTTAAAGCAAGACCTTTATCAAATGCACTTAAAGGAACTTCTCCGGTAGGTAAAGTATATAATACGCCTCTTGGTAAATTAGGAGTATCTCCTTATGTAAATGCTTGGCAACCCAATGCCTTAGGAAAAGTAACTGGATACGCTATGCAACATCCTATGCAAGCTTATGGGCTTGGTATGATAGGAAAGGGTTTAACAGATCAAAATCAAACTCCTGTAGAAAAATGAACTAATATAGGTTTAGGAACTGCTTTTTCTGCTGGATTACTTAAAAACTTAAAACGTTAATGCCGATTTCAAAATATATACAAACAGCTGGAGCTAAAGTACTTACACAAGTACCAAAGAAAGTTAGTCCTACTGGAGCTTATGTGTTGTTTCAAAGGCCATCTTTACTAACAGAGGCAGAACGCTTGGGAATTCCTAAAGGAGAGAGAAGTTTTACTAAAAAGCCTTTTACTTATGGAGAAGATTTTACAAGAAGGATGTTGAGTGAATGAAACGAAACTCCTCGTTTAGAACAGCCGTCATTAAAAGAAGTCTTAGCAGAATCTAACTCTACTGTCAGAGATAGAATGCTTGCCGCAAGAGAAATTTGGCAGCATGACCAAACTGCTCCTATGAAAAACCAAGTAGGCCGACTTAAAAGAAGGGCTGATATAGAAACTTTTAATACTAATTTAAAAGAATTTGCAGAATCATTATCTTCAAGTAATCCGAAATTTCAAACTATAAATATTGATGAAAATACTATACAAAGGAATCCTTACATAAAATATTATAGACAATATTTATTAAATACAGGATATGATGCTGCTGATGTTTCTGATGAACAGTTAGCAAAAGTATTAACTTATATGGACCAACATCAACGTGCAGGAATGACGGGCGCTTTAAAAGAAACACCTCCTTTATGGCATGGAAGTCGTACAATGTTTGACGAATTTGATTATTCAAAAATAGGAAGCAACACTGGAAACACAGGTACTGTTGGACCAGGAAATTATTTTTCTACTTATGGTGCTTTATATGGATTTGATAAAAGCTTGGGACGAGCTGTTAATTTACAGCCTTATTATATAACAGACATAGATAGTATGCCAAACGGTCTTATGATGCAAGCTAAAGGTATTTTACCAAGTGTTCTTTCAGAAAAACAAATAGAAATATATCCAGAAGTATACCAAAAAATAATAAACACAAATATTCCTGGACAAAATACAACTTTATTTTTAGATCCCTCTGAAAGAGTGCCTGGTATTTTTAATACAGTTAAAGCTGGGGCAATGTTAAGAAGAAACACAGGAATAAAATCTTTATTTCCCGACCCAAGTCGTTTTATTAGAGGTGCTTCTGGAAAAGTAGAATTACTTCCTACTGATTGAAAGGATGGTAGAATTAATTTTAAACAAGGTGGTAAATTAAAATATATTAAATAACAATATGCCGATACAATTAAAAACAATAAAACTTACTCCTCAAAGTATAGAAAATTATACTAAAAATATGATGAGGAGCCATCCGGAACTTTCAAGTTTTATATCCGGAAAAGCAGAAGATTTTGCAAACCAATATGTTTTTGGGGCTGGAGATGAAAATTTAGGCTATCTTATAGGCGCTCCTATAGCACAAGGTAGAGGAATAATGCCTACTCATAATTTAACAAATGGTCTTAGAAGTACGCTAAGCCTAGTTAATGAATTAGGAGAATCAACAAACCCTACTGTTTTTGCAGTTACTCCAAATATTGGAGATATGCTTGGAAGATCCAATTTTATAAAAGCGGGTACTGTCATGCAACCCTTTATGGGGCAGAATGTTACTAAGGATGTTATGATAAGTCCTAATACTGCTTTAGAAGATATTCCTTATTCTCTTAGATTATCTGGCTCTTTTAACGGAGTTAAACCAACTATAAAAATAGGAACCAAACATTATTTTCAACAGCCACAGTCTGTGTATATAGGACAAGGAGAATACGTTTCTCCAGAAGAGATTATGAGAGACACCTCTTTAGAAAATATAACACGTAACAGAGAATATTTAAAAAATGTTAATGCTTATTTTAAAAGATATGGGTATGTACCACTTAATTTAGACTTAGCAAATTATGGAGATAGAATTGTAGAAAATGCTGTAAAAGACAGAATTACACAGCATAATTCTTTTCTTAGAGGGGTGAATGATCCTAATCCAACAGTGGGGGATGGCGCAGTGGCTAAGGCAATTAATGCATTTCGTATTAGCCGAGGATTACCCGCACGTGAAGGTCCGACTTCTCCTCATATCGATTATAATCCGGAAGAATTAGTTACTAAATATTTAGATTTTAATACTACTAAAGGTGGAAGAGCAGATATTGATGTAAAAGATGACCAAGGGACTTATTATGTATCCACTAAACCTTCTTGAAATTTGGGAGAAACATTTGTCGTAAGAAGACCTGTTACTTTTTCTGAAAATAGAGATAATTGGATTAAGGAAAATGATGAGCCTTTAAATCCTACTACTAAAATTCATACTGCTTTAGAATATAAAAACTTAACTGGAGAAGAGGCACCTGTTATTAAATCCGAAGGAAAAGGTTCTTTTGCACATTTTTCTGAGAGAAATGACACCCTTGCTAAAATGGGTCCTATATTACAAAAAGCAATAGCAGATGCTCATCCTTTTACTGGAGAAGGCCCTAATCCATGAATGTTGCCTGGAGACTATAGTAAACCTACTTATGCCTTACGATTATGGAATTTTATGAACGATAATATAATGAGTTTACCTTCTCCAAAGTTCATAGTGGACCCTAACACCCCTTTTAATCTATCCTCTGGACCTCTAGGAGGAAAATTCGCAGCAGCATGACAAAATCCAAAGTTTTTTACTAAACTATTATTTCAATCTAAGCTTCCAGATTTATCTTATGCTGCATATAAAGTACAATATCCTAAGACCCTCTTCCATATAGATAAAGATGCTGTATCTACTGCATTTAAAAATGCTGGAGTTATAAATGTTAGAGGAACCTACGGACCTATATTTGTAGGAGAATCGGGAACTCCTGCTGCTGAAGTGCAATATTTATGGCCTACTCAGGCTGCTACGAGAGTAATCGATAATAAATTTGGTTCCGAAGATGTAGGTATTTCTAGAAAAAAGGAAGGAGGAATTTTAAAACGAGTGGAAGTAGGTAAATCCGGAATACATATAAAGAAGAAGAACGAAGGAAAATTTACAGATAGTGCAAAGAAAGCCGGAATGGGAGTACAAGAATATGCACATAAAGTAATGAATGACCCAGATGCCTCTCCTCTACAAAAGAAGAGAGCTAATTTTGCAATACAAGCTAAAAAATGAAAAAATAATAGATGTAACTAAATTATCTTACTGGCCTAGAATGCAACAGTTCTTCGCTCAAGATGCATTAAAAAGAACTCAACAAAGTTTAACAAGATTAAATCTTCCAGAAAATATAGCATCTAAAGTAGAAAATGATTATAAAACTCCTTTAGTAGGATTAACTGTATATGAAGTAGATAACCCCAATTTTAGAGGATATGCTCAACCAGCTCCTGTAGATTTATATCCAGGATTAAACTTAGTAATTCCTACAGACTTACCTTATATAGAATTAAGTAATGGTTGGAATGATACTACTTTAGCCCACGAACTTCATCATATAACAAGATATGATTTAGCGAACAACTTATATGGCTATAACAATTCGGTTCCTGCAAATAGAGGTTTAACTCCTAAAAGAGAATATGTAAGTGTGGTAGAAAAGCCTATGTATACTCAAGAAGAAAGAAATACTATGGCTCCTTTAGAATGGGATACAAAGCAAATAAAAGGAAGTCTTGATCCAGAAGCTGAAATTGCAGCTACCGCAACTGCTTGAAGATGAGATTTATATAATAAGTTCTGGGAAGATAATGGGAGGGCTCCTACAATAGAAGAGTTAAATACTTTAATAGATGAATCTCCTATAGACTGGAAATCTCTATCCTATTCTAAACAAATCGGATCTAGAATACAAAAAAGAACAAATAGAGACTTTTTAGCTTCTTCTGGAATACCAAGTGCAACTTTTAGAGAAAAAGGATTAAAGAAACTTATTCCAGCATTTAAAGAAGTTGCTAAAGTAGTTGGTGCTATGGGAGCCGTAGGATTAATACCAAAGAAAAATGATAATACTACTAGATAATGGTCATGCAAAGAGTACTAAAGGAAAAAGAAGTCCAGATAGCTCTTTCTTTGAATACGAATTTAATAGAGATATAGTTAAACGTATTTCAGAAGGTTTGACAAAGAATAAAATAGATTTTCATATAATAACTCCAGAACTAGAACTTGATGTACCATTAAGTGAAAGAGCAAAGAGAGTTAATAATTACTGTAGCATATATGGTGCTGGAAATTGTTTACTTATTTCAGTACATGCAAATGCAGCGGGTAATGGTAGTCAGTGGATGACAGGTAAAGGATGAAGCGTATATACAACTAAAGGACAAACAAATAGTGATAAATACGCTACTCTCATATATAAAGAGGCTGAGAAAATAATACCTAAGTTAGGAAGTAAAATGCGAGCTGATTATAGTGATGGAGATCCAGATTGGGAAGAAAACTTTACACTGCTTTATAAGGCTAAATGCCCCGCTATACTTACAGAAAATTTATTTTATGATAATAGATCAGATTTAAAAATACTACAAAGCGAAGCTGGTAGACAAGCTATAGCTGATATACATATTAATTTTATTAAACAAATAAACCCAGACCAATAGGCCTGGGTTTTCTTTTTTAAATATTTGTTATTTCTTTTAATGAAATTTTATCCTTATTTTTAAAAAAGGTTACAAGTCCTCGTTCTTCTAAAGAAGCGAGAAATTCTAAATCTTTTTTATCTTTTATTATTTGTAATGGATCTGAAAAAGAATGAGGATAAATACCACTCATAAAAGTAAGAAGGGGGTCATTAAAAATAAGCAAATAATCTTCTGCTGTTTTAGGTGTAAATTTATAAAAAATAGAATTATTCATTCTTACTAACAGCTCCTCCGATAGCTAAAGGGATCAAATAATATCTCCCAGTAATAGCATCTCAAACTCGTTTTGGTTTCTTTTTCCAATTATAGCTATTTAAGAAAGGAGTCGCAAGCCCGTCCTTATTAGAAGTATCCTCAAAAAACCTTAAAGCAGCCTGCTTTCCAGGATACTTAGTTCCTATCGGAAGATTAAGTTCTCTTCCTATATGCAAGGCGTTAACAGCAGCTTCAGCTGGATCTGAGAGATAAGGATCTAATAAACCTTCGTCTGTTAAAAGTTTATCTGTCTTTCATAGATAAAACGCTTTAGTATCTGCATAGGAATCTAGAGTCTCTGGAGTTTGTAGTTCAGAAGGCACATCTCCATACCCTCCTCTATGTAAAGTTTCATGAAAAGCTGTATGGCTAGGTTCTCCCAAAGTGGAAATATACATTTGATCTAGGTAAGGAAATTTTCTCGAAGTATATGTTCTACCGAGAGCACTATCCTCTATAAGTCCAGGGTATAAAAAATACCCATCCTGTTTTCCTCCTACTCAAACAGAGTTTTTAACAAAAGGCTCTTCTGGTTTTTCCATAGGAATTCGGGCACGAACACCACCCATATAAAAAGGTTTAAAATTAGGAAACCTTGTTCTTTTCGCTATCCTACTGTTATTTTTATCTGAATTTCATTTAACTTCAGAGTTTAAAAAATTAATAGCAGCGGATCTTCCATTATTAATGTCTTCTAAAAGATTTTCCACATTTATTTTCCCAGAAGGTTTTAAATACTTTTGGGCTATAAATTTTGCATTATTTATTATTGGCATAAGTTTCCACTCACGTTTTAAATTTATTTAAGTCTTTTGGATATTGAGAAAGACTCTTAAAAGAAGAATATTTCTCCCCTCACCACATTCTAACAATATCATCTTGCTCTCTTGTAGGTCTCTCTAAGAAAGATTCCCATACGGATTTAGAAATTATAGGCGGAGTATAATTAAAGTCTTGTTGTATAAAGCCTATATGCTGAGGAGTAAGTGTCTCTGGATCTATTCCAGAATACAATTCCTCCATAATAAGAGAAGCTGGTCTAGAAGTAATCTTCCCTACAGCATTAATGGCTTTACCAAATACTTGAGGTAAACCTGTTCCACGCCCAGCTTTAATTACTTTATATGTATCTGTTAACTTCTTAACATAATTAGGATCTTCGGCATAACCACCAGCTTTTACTCGATCATAAAATTGATTCGGATCTCCAGTAAAGGCATTGTATCGTTTTCCATTTAAAAGGTCGATTTTAGCATTAACCCATTCATCTAAAGAGTTATAATTTCTAAATTTCTGAGAAATAGTATTTCCAAGACCATCTTTATCATTTCCCATTGTATAAGACTGATCTCCTATAGCAGTAATATTACCATAATTATAATTTCCACTATACTTACTTCCATAAGCAGATTCTAAAGCATCCTGTGCAACAAGCATATAAGCATAAGAAGGATCGAGTCCTTTAGCATTTAAAGCAGAAGAGTAAGCAGCATATAAGTCAGAAACAAATTCATCTCTATCTGTGTAGCGCTTGGACTGCTTCGGAGCAGTAGGTCTCTGTATAGTAGCTAAACCAGAAGTTGTTGTATAAGCCTTACTTGTTATTGGAGTTGTAATCTTTGGAAGAGTATACTCTTTGGAGGCGGATAAGGAAGTGTAATCTGGTAAAATATCCTCTTCATATTTATGTACACTTTGAGGAATATCTATAGTTTTTAAGTATTTTATCATAATGTAATGTTTTAAATAAATGCTAAGTTACTATAAAAATTTTATGATTCCAAATATATAGAAATAGCTTTTAAAGGAGTAAAATCATAAATATTAACTCTCTTACCATTGATTCTATTCATACTTTTAGTATAGTATTGCGAAATTGAATTTAACACGGAGTCCGCTATAATTTTATTATTAAAATAAATAGGAAGAAGTATTTTACTTATTTCTGCATAAGTTACTTTTAATGCTGGTAACTGTTTATATAGAGTTTTTAAAAGTTCTTTATTTTCTATTTTAACTTCACATTTTTCTTGCTGTGTAACATTCTTAATAACGCTGATGGTATTATTAAATATTTTAGTAATAATATTAAAATTCTGTATATCTATCTTTTTAAGATTAGGATCATATATAACCTTATTTGATTTAGCTCCTAAATATCTTATATGGTAATTTTCCGGATCACCACAATATAAATCATATTGTTTGTTTTGTGTAACTATCGAACTCTTATTAATATCTCTTTCAAATATAACAGCCTCATCTCTAAGTTTATCAGAATCCATCATAAACTCGGATTCTTGCTTATAATGCATATATCTATGATTACTGGTATTACATATAAATAACACCTCATCTTTATATGCCGAATCTCTCAATCTTCCGCATATTTGTATCATTAGTGTAGAAATATCTATAAGAGTTTGCGCTATATGAGTATCTGAAACTATTAAAGTTTTACCTACTGGATCATATATATCCACCCCTTCAAAAGCAGTAGCAGTATAAAAATTAAGTTTACAAACAGGGGAATTAATAGAAGAAACCTTTAATTGTCCACCAGAACGAAGATCCTTATTTTCAGCATCTTTAGAGCATATAGTACGAAAATTAACATCTTTAAGATCTTTTACGATAGTTCGGATTGTGTTTATGGAATTAATAAATATATGCAAATTATAATCTTTTGATAAACACTTATTTACCTCTTTAAGAATTTCTTTTGTTGTAAAGTAAGTACTTCTAATTGTAATTTTCATTTTAACTGCCTGTGGCCAAGTAAGAGTAATGCGAGGAAGATCTTTAATTTCTTCAAGAATATTAAAATCCTCTAATGGAGTAGCAGTCATAAAACAAAAATCTCTAAACTTAGAATAATTATCTAATATATACTTTATAGGCTTGTATCTAAATGAATAGCTATTAAAGAGAATATGATACTCATCTATTAATAAAAAGTAGTCAAAAGCTTTTTCTCCAAGTACATTAAGAATTTTAGGAAGGGAATCGTATGTTCCTATTAGTTTTTTATATTTGGAACGAGCCTGTAAAGCAAGAGACAAATCAGATTCAGAAATCTCGCCATATACTCCGATTAACTGCTTATATGCTGCACATTTATTTAATACGAGATTTATATTAGGTACTAATATAATAGAGTTTCTTTTACTTTCTATCTCCAAGGTAGTTCCTCCACAACCAGTAATACCTTTGTTAAAAAGACATCTAGAGGGAAGCTTAGAAAGCTCGTCAGAAAGAAATTTGGAAGTTGGTTTTACATTAATTGTTTGATTCATAATAATTTAATTAAATTTAAAGGTGAAAAAGATTTTATACTGCAAGGGGGGGAGTGTCAAAAGTCTTATATAACTGTCAAACCCCCCCTTTGCACCTTCAAATTTAATACTTATTTTTCTTAAATACAAATAAGAAAACATAAAAAACCAATTAAATAAATTAATATGAGTTGAAAATAAATTGATAACTAACTATACTTAATATATTTAATATACTTAATAGATTTAATGAACTAGACTTAATGGCTTGTAAAGAGGGATGAGGATATGTTATACGAGGAGAGACACTCTACTAAAAACACCCCGGGGCCTAATGAAAGGGAAAATCGATTTCAATTTGCTTACCTTTCCAAAATTTTAGGAAATCAAATTTACTAAGACTCTCCTTATACGTAAGTAAATTTAATTAGATATGAGAGTACTATATCATTGTGAATTTCGTTCTCCATCTAAGAGATTGGTGGAGAACAAAGAAATTGAGATCAAAGATCTTATTACGACATTTGACCACATTAAAGAGGACAATCCTGCTTTCCTTTCTTATTTCGTTGAGGAAGGAAAGCAATATATGCGTGCTCAGTATTCCGCCAACGGTGGAGAGTGGCAAGAGTCCTGGACAGAAATAAAATAGGGGAAACCCTATTTTATTTTTCTTTAAATAACTAAGACTCTCTTCTTAGGGATATGAACGAACAATTCGTACCGTTTGGCGCGACCATAGTGGCCGACGCTGACCGGGAGTCCGTACTCCGCAACTCCCACAACAAAGGCGGATTCAAGTTCTTCGGAGACGAGAAGATCGTCTTCGGAGACCGGGTTTTCTCAAAGCCTGTCCTCGATGAGAACGGGCAGCAGAGAACCCGTAACGGTAAGCCGTTGATCTCGGTCTCCATACAGGCCGAGGTGAATGGCCAGGAGGTGGCACTCTCAATGAGTACATTCGCCACCTTCCCGAAGGGTCTAGAGGGGATAGACCAATATCCCTTCATGAAGAAGCTGGTTCAATGCGCCAGCGACTTCGAGCGGTATCAGCTGCTCAAGGATAAGACCTTTACCGTCAGCATCTTCCACGGCCAGGGCATCGACTGGCTGAAAAGCACCGAGAAAGAGCGTGTCTATAGGGACCGTGACTTCCCGATGCTGAAGGAAGCCTAACGAAAAAAGAGAGGGGAAACCCTCTCTCTTTTTTCTTCCAAAATAACTAAGACCCAACCAAGAGGCACATCCTCTTAGCAACACCTTATTGACTAAGACCCATACACTACTTAGCGTAGTACACCACGGAGATTGAATGATTTTCCGCACGTGGTCACTACACTATCATTACTAAAAAACTAGCTACTACATGATTGGAGCGTAGTGTAGTAGTGATTAAAACTTCCGGTATATGTAGGTTAACCGGGCTCCATATGTAACCCTTGCTCGTTGGGTTAATACGGGTCACAAGTCTTCCCAAAGAGACGTGTAGCTTTGGGGTCTCTTACAACATAAGGAAGGGTGTTGTAAAGGGTCATGTTACCTTCTGAGGACTTATAGGTGACTCCTATAAGTGGGTACTCCATTAGTTCGTCAGCTAATAACGGAGTACGCCCCTATTGTGGATGCATACATAATAGGGTTTTATAGCGGGATAGAGCAGAGGTCAGCTTGCCAGTCTCATAAACTGGAGGTCGGTGGTTCGAATCCATCTCCCGCTACTAATGTTTGTTGATTGGTCCAAGTCAAAGACTGTCGTGAGATACTCTTTGATTTTTAATCTTTTTTTTATTATGAAGACAGTAGATCAAGTAATGACATGGTTAGTCTACCAAGGTATTTATAACAAGGTTATCAAATACCTAAAAGACAATGGAACAACTCTTGAAGAGGCTCTTAAAGAAGAGGGAGAAAATCTTCTTTTGAATGGCGTTTGTTGGGTTAATACCAAAGAGAGTGATGCTTCTTGGGAAAAGAGTGTTGCTTTTTGGGAAGAGAAGAATATGCTTTTTAAAAGGTTTTATTGTTCTCCGAAAACTTTTGTATGTTTTCATGAAGCCATAGTAGTAGCTACTATATGGAAGCAGGATGATATGAAAGTAACTGAAGAGCAGCTTCTTGCAAAATGTCCAGAAGCAGACTATGCAATTATTGACGATGAGGTTTGTTACTTGTATAAGACAGGTATAACCATCTCGGAGATCTAAAGAAATCCCAGGGAAAAATTTCTCTGGGATTTTTTTAAAAATATTTGGAAATGTCAAATATTTTTTTATCGCGCGCGCGTGCGTATATAATAATAGGTATATCGAGTCAGTGCTGAGCACTCTGAAGAGTCTTTGAAAATTAAGACGAAACTCGGCAAGAAGTTTAATATTTAATTTAAGTAAAAATGCTTGAAGTAAGTAATTTTCCTATACTGGCAGGAAGTAATGAAAGGCCAGTAACAACTATCGCAGCAGATAAGCTGAAAGAAGTCGGAGCAAATAATGGAGCATTTGCTCTTCACACAGATGATGTTGTCGAATTCTTCGATGATGAGCCTATGGTTATCAGTCAGAAGATTCGTAACACTGCTAACTCTCCTGTAGCCTATTATGTAGGCGTAAAGAGGAACGGGAAACCTTCATGGCTTCCAGTAGGCTGGTTCACTCGTAGAGATGCAAAGGGTGATCCTATCGGTAAGTTCCAAGAGATAAATATGAAGTGTCCTAACTTCGGAGAGGTATATGCTATCTGGAGAGGTAAGACCATTAAAGGTGGTCCTATGAAGGTACATCAGATGGCGAAGTTTGATCAGCAGACTGGTCAGCGTATCGAAGGAGAAACTCGTCCTCAGTCATTCTCAGAGGTTATCTTTGAGTAATGACTGTCTACGGGCATCTAGAAGGTAATACCCTCATATCTAACGCTGGAGTATTTAAAGTTACTCAGTGTTTAGATATTGAGGGTGATGCCTATTTTGAAATTAAATACTACTGTGACGCTTTTGGTTTGCCTTTTTATGTGGTTTGCAATGTATTGTAGTTCGTTCATATATGCCACAGTAGTAACAAAAAAGCCCTCGTTGTGATAACAAGGGCTTTTTTATTAATTTCCATATAAGGAAAAATTTTGGTGTAGAATACTGTTTTATTAAGAAAGATCGAAAGTAATACGAAGTTCTGTATTTTTTAATAAATCTTTTCTAGCAGTTAAATCTCCTTTTCAAAAGATTTGGGGATTGATTAAATAAGATCCGTTCTCTCCAGAAATAAGTTTAAGAGTTTTTAAGGTTTTAAGATAGTTACTAATAGAGTTAGTAGCTAATCCTAATGTAGTATGAATCTCTTTCCTATCAGCAGTAGTAAGGGAAACTTTTCCTGTATTAAACTCTGCATGTTGACACATCCATATGAGAAGATTTTTAGCACCTTCTGGCTTTAATCCAAATAAAGGACTAACATAGTCTATGAAAGTCATATAAAAAGAATCTTCTGTCACTTTGGTAGTAAAAGTTCTCGAAGAATCTATTTTTACTACTTCTCCGGTTTGGGAATCTACAATTTCCCGTTGTACAATTTGTTGTAATTTTGGCATAATTTTTTTATTTAAAGTTACAAAAATTTTTGTACAAAAACAAATGAATATGTATAATTTACATTTTTTTTTGTAAAATATTCATGTCACATGTAAAATGTTCATGTCACATGAATATTATTCATGTGTGGTGTACATAAAAAAATGTACATCTCGGTATTTTACAGATTCTCAGAAAGTTATAGGGTTTTGTTAGTTTTCCCCCTTCTTATATTATTGGTAAACATATAAAGAGAAAGAAAATTAAAAAGGATATTCTTTTTTATTAATATTTTGGAGGATCTTGTGAAAGAGAGGGATCTTCATAAGAAGATTGAAAAGTGATAATTAAATCTTTTCTTTTCTTTAAATCTCCTTTCCAAAACATTTCTGGATTAATAGTATAATCTCCTTTTACTGGTTTAATTTCTCCTGTAGAAGAGTTTACTACAGTTTCTTGAAAAAGAGCTTTATTCTCAATGAGTTGATTAAGTGCTTGTGTAAAAGAACTTTTTTTAATTCCAAGTTCTTCCATAATAGTAACTCGTCTTCCCGGAGAAAGTGATACTTTTCCTGTTTCTCATTCTGCAAATTCTAAAAGTTTATAAAGAACTTTTAAAGGAGTAATACTTTTGATTCCATACATTCAACCCACACAGTTAACGAAGGTCATATAAAATTTATCTTCGTCATCTACTTTGAAATTAATCTTTTTTTCGATAGTTTGAACTCTCGCTCTTCCGCATTCATCATAAAGTGTTCTTTCGGAAGAAAATGTTGTGTACTTTTTAGACATTTTTAAATTTTGTTTAATTAAAATAATCTTTTGTTTATACAAAAATAAACAAAGTTTACAACTTAAACAAACAAAGTTTAAAAAAAAGTAAACAAAGTTAGCTCAAAACAGTCGTTAGTTAGCTCAGAACAACCAAAAGTTAGCTCAAAACAACCATATTTTTTTGTTAAGAAACTGATTTAAAAGCAGTTGTGTATTTTTCTCTTCTAATCTAATTAGCAAACATATAAAGAGAAAGAAAATTAAAAAGGATATTCTTTTTGTATTCTTGGTAAGAGTTGTTTTTTAAGTTCTTCAAGTTCTCTAAGAAGAAGTTCTTTATCTTTCTTAAGACTTGCGATTTCTTTTTCTGTTTCAGAAATACGCCATTCATGGTCATTTAAAGCAAAAACTATGGCTTGCCCTATTTTATTTAAGTTATATATAGTCTCTTTGTTTATTAGACCTGTTTCTGGATTTTTAGTCTTAAGTGTAACTTGAGTAGCAAAACCTTTCTCTATAAGAGAAGAAGTTGTTTTTGCTATTGTATGCCGATTAAGTCCTGTTTTTTCAGCTAATTCATTATCTGAATAAGAGACTTTTCCAATACCATTTTCTTTAAACATAAACTGTTGAGTACAAAGAATTTGTAGTTTTTCAGCTTTTGTTAACTCAGGATTATCTAAAAATTCATAACTAAAAGGTTCAAAGGACTTTTCGTTATTAAAAGTATAGATTGTTCCAATACCAGGATTTATTTCGACAGACATATATCCTTTATTTACAATTTGTTGTATTATCTTTCTAATTGTTGGTATAGAGCAGCCAGTATCTTTTTGAATTCTATCTAAAGATGGATATGCTTTCATTGTAGTTTTATTCATATATCGCCTAAGTGCTACATATACCAAGATCTCATATTTTTGTAGTAATTCTCCATTTTCTTTCTTTGGAAGAACTACAAATTGTGTAGTTGTGTGTTTATTTGTTTCCATATTTCATATTTTTAATCATATGCAAATGTAGGAAATAAAATGAACATATAAAAATATTTTTCTATTTTTATGCCCTATTTTCAGGGCATTGGCTATATTTTTCAGACCATTGGCTAAAAAGTACCTGACCATTGGCTATATTTTTCAGACCATTGGCTATATTTTTCAACGAACTATACTTAATACTATACTTAATCGTAACTATACTTAATCGCGATTTATGAAATATATCCTCAAAACAAAAGTTAGATTTCTAGGTATCTCTAACGTTCAGTATTTCCTCTTATCTGTAGAATCAGATGCATTTACAATCCAAGAACTTTCACGTAAAGAAGCTTGTGATTATATAGAGGAAAATAATCTTCCGAAAGTATTCTCGTCTCCAGACGGGTCAATATATACAAATAATGGAAAAGATCTATTGTCTTCTCCACTTCTTCAACAAATATACGAGAAATTAGATGCAATCTAAATCGGCTCCCTCTACATCTAGGATGAATGAAGCCACAATCTCTCTCCTTACTAAAGTGTTTGGGTATCTACATCATTGTAATACCTTTCAGTCCTTTGAAGACCTTCTTAAAGGTGCTTCTATCTCTCCAGCTTATGTGTCTCGAATTAAATCCGTAGCCATAGACTGTCACATCCTTATAAAACAGGGAAATAAAGTGAAATATCGTAGTGGACTTACAAAGCCATCTAAGAAGATGATTATTAACCTTATAGATAATGAGGTTAGACCTACTAGACTCTCACAATTCTCTGATAAATCAATAATTCGTGAACTTGCCTTTAGAGGCTACAAAATCTCAAAATAATGAAAGGAATTACAATCTATCGCCGTGACTTTACTCGGCCGATGACTAAAGAAGAAGAACAACTTGCAAAAAAATATCATGTCGATGAATTTCGTCTCTCCACCCCTTTTAGATTGACTGAAATTGCAGCAATTCCGGGTCATAAAATGATTAAAGAAGAGGCAGGAAATGAACGCTAATGCATCGTACGTGGGCATTTCTGAGTTTGGAGTGGAACTTTCCCTTCCCTCCAAACTCCTTCAAAATCGCATAATTTTTCTCACAGAGCCCGTGGCGCCTGAAATCACTTCGTCTATAATAGCACAACTTCTTTACCTGGAGTCTGAGGCTCCAGGAACCCCTATAAACTTTTATATAAATTCTCCAGGAGGTTATGTAACTGATGGACTTGCTATTTATGACACTATGCAGTATATTTCATCGCCTGTTAACACTATATGTGTAGGACTTGCAGCTTCTATGGCAGCAGTTCTTCTTTCAGCGGGTAAAGAAAGATATGCTCTCCCTCATTCTTCCATAATGATTCACCAGCCATCTGGAGAAGCATTTGGACAGGCTTCTGATGTTCTTATTCAAGCTAAATTACTCGAAAAGAACAAACAAACACTTGCAGAAATCTTAAGTAAACATACCAATAAATCTATTTCCACAATTCTTACAGACATGGATAGAGACTTTTGGATGTCTCCTGAAGATGCTCTTTCATACAACATTATAGACAATATAAAATGCTCTTATTAGCCTTAATCTTTGGTGGATTAGCATATGCAGTTAAACCAGAAGATAACGATAAACATTTTGTTCTTAAACTTGTTCTTTGTATTCTTCTTACTTTAGTTGCATTTGGATGTTTTTTAGCAGGTAGAGGTGAAGTAATTCAATATTACGATTAAATTTGTCTAGTTCAAATATTTTTCTCATATTTGTATTAAAATCCATCTTTAACTGCAAGAGTTAATTATGGTCGCATTATTGAACTTTATTAGTTTTCATAAATAATTGTGTAATATAGAAACTATTCAGTAGAAGACGCTGATTATCTTAAAACACTACATTTATGTTTAATCTTGCTAAACATAATGTATAATAGTCTGTGTTGAAGTATATAATGCTTTCGAGATTATTATTTTTTAAAGTTTCTTTGGAGTAATTATTTTTTATTTTTTTTTCGGCCCGTTGTTGGAACTGGTAGAGGTCTGCCCATTACAATGTTAATGAATTGCTTCAAATTCGGTATCAGTTAGATAAGACATTTTTGTACGAATAAGCTGACTAAGAAAGCCTGATATACCAGAAATGGTAAGTAGTGGTAATACCGAGCTAAGCCTTTTTAAGGAAAGTGTAGAGACTAGACGGAGCACTAGAAGATATAGTCCGAAGATAAATAAAAATTTATCAAAATTCAAGACAAAACGGTCTTAAAAACCGTTTCCAAGCATTTGGAGTGCGTGTTCAAATCACGTACGGGCCACTAAATAATTTTTTATAAAAATGAAAACTAATTATTCCAAAGAAAATTTAGAAAAAAATCAGGTAATGTAAACAAACGATAATTTTATGCAACCTTTATTTTACACTGCATTAAAAGATGTTTCTGATGCTTTAGTTTCTAATAAAGAATTAGAAATACTTCTTCCTCCAAAAGTAAATGGAAAATATCATTTTTATTTTGGATATGGTGATTTTAATTATAATTATCATAATCTGAAAGTAGATGATGGTTTCTATTATCACTTAGGTAATTATAATTGGAAACAAGCCGTAGTTACTTATAAGCGTTCTGGAGTTCTTTTTTATAAAGACTCTGATTCTAAGAAAGAGAAAGCCGCATTTAAAGAGGAAGCTTTCTTTAAATATATCTGTCCTATGTACATTCTTGTACCAGACGATAGGTTTAGTGTTACTTGTATTTGCCCTTTAACTGAATTTAAAGATGTGCTTTTGGAAGAAAAAACCTCGCTATAATGCAGATCTTGTTTATCAGCATTATGATAAAATTTTGCATTGTATAACAAGCTGTAATACTATTCCTCAATTATATGTAACAAGAGTAATGATAAAACAATTTTATGATCGTTTTATGGATTCTCAGCTTACAAATAGTCTGAGAGAGTTTTACAGACAAAAAAGGAAACAAATTTACAATCGTTAATTGTGAATTACACTATAATCTAAAAGAGTGGGTTCAATTCCCACTATCACCAGGTAACAGAGGTGATATAGTGTAATTGGGGCACATTAGATTAATATTGAAATATGGTGTAATGGTTAGCACTTCAGATTTTGGTTCTGGCAGTTTAGGTCCGAATCCTAATATTTCAACTAAATTTAATTTTCATCATTATGATTAAAGAAATGGTTTACTCTCATCTTCGAGAAAAAGAAATTTTAATGGAAGATGTGTATAAAGACATCCCTTTTGTTATTATCAGTTACGGTCTTTGGCCATGTTGTTATTTCCAAATCTCTACAGAAGAACCTAAAGCTGATATAGACATCGATGATTTTCATGGCTTAGATGTTCATGGAGGGGTTACACTTGCTGGGAATCTTCCTGGTTATAAAGGAACTTGGATAGGTTGGGATTATGCACATTGTGGAGATTTCGATGTTTTTACAAAAGATGGAGATGAATGGTTTATAAAAGACCTTATAAACGAAACTCTTACTGGAATTGATGACTATTTAAAAACTTTTTAATATGAAAGGCGATTTGCTTTATGACAAGTACTCTATTATTTCTGAGAAAACTCTTAGAAAACCAGAGTCACAGTACAAGTCTTGGATTTCTAAGCATAAAGAAGGTAAATTGGTAAAGACTGCAAGAGGATATTTCCTTAATGGCTACCAAATTGATCTTCGTAGTGCTTATGAGTGGTTTCTTTATAATCAGTTTGATAAAGAAGCTACTGCTCTTTCTACTCCTTTTATAGGATAATTCTTTTATGCTCGGATCGTCTAATGATTAGGACAACTTCCTCTCCGGTTGTTATATAGGTTTGACTCCTATTCCGAGTACTACTTTTGGGTTACTTCAGCATTTATATTTAAAGTACCACTTTATTTTTTTTTACTCATGTAACCTGTTTTTTAAGATTACTTTTTAAAGATTACTTCAGCATTAAATTTTTAATTTAGAGCATTGATTTTTGCAAAATTATTTTTATAGTAATCTGATTTTTTAAGGTTGATTATACAGCATTTCATTAAAGAATTTGTGATTCATAATTTCAGCCTGGTTTTTTTTTGGAAATAGTTCAGCATTCCTTTTTGCAAATGATTAGTTTTTTAGACCATTGTATAGGGGAGAGACACACTATTTCGACATAAAGTCTCTCTCCTATACTTTTTATTTTTTATGAACAAATTAGTCGAATCTCTTGACATGGGGTATACTAAAAACGGTGCCCTTACATATAAGACATCTCTTAACAAATGTCTCGATCTCTTCTTTGTTATAGGCTGCCATAATGATTATTCTGAGCTATTTTGGGAAGCATATAAAGAAGATGCACAACTTGCATTACGTATTCTTTTTTGGAGTAGAGATTGTAGAGGAGGAGCTGGAGCAAGAAGAACTTTCCAAGAAGTTATTAAAGTTCTTTCCGGTAGCCCAGAATTTTCAAAAGTCCTAAAATATATTCCAGAATTTGGATATTGGAAGGATCTTTTTAAACTTTCTCCAACTAAAGAGATAGCCGATTTTATTATCGCTACTTTAAAGAATGAAAATGATCATTCTTTGTGTGCTAAATACTGTCCACGTAAAGGACTGTGGTTTGGTTATTTGCGAAATCTAATGCACATGTCTGCTAGGGATTTTCGCCATTACATAGTATATAAAACACAAGTTGTGGAACAGCTTATGTGTGCTAATAAATGGTCAGAAATAGAGTATTCTTCAGTTCCGTCTCTCGCTGGGCTTAGATACTCTAAATTATTCCTTAAGCATGATCCAGAACGTTATAAAACATATATAGATAAAGTAAATGAAGGAAAGGAGAAAATAAATGCTTCTGTTCTTTATCCACATGAAATTTTTGCTTCTTACATGACAGATAAAAAAAGAGATGTAACAAGAGCTTTGTGGAATGCTTTACCTAATTATATGCAAGATTGTAATGAAAACATTTTGCCTATATGTGATGTTTCTGGTTCTATGATAGGTCTTCCTATGAATATTTCTGTATCTTTGGGTTGTTATATCTCAGAAAGAAATACTGGAGACTTTAAAGATTGTATTATCACTTTTTCCCAATGTCCGGAGTTTGTTAAACTTACTGGAAGTATAGATGAACGCTTTGCTCAATTAAGAACAAGCTCATGGGGATTTAATACTAATCTGCGACGAGTATTTGATCTTATTTTGAAACGAGCTGTTATGAATGAAGTTCCAAAAGAAGATATGCCTACTAAGTTGTTGATTATCAGTGACATGGAACTAGACGATGCGTCACCAGAGTATACAAACTTTGAAGCTATTAAACAAAAATATGCAGCTTCTGGATATGAGATGCCTACTATTATTTTCTGGAATGTTAATGGAAGATTAAATAATATTCCTGTACAAAAAGATGAAAAGAATGTAGCACTTGTTTCCGGATATTCACCAAGTATCTTAACGCATCTTTTGAAAGGAGAGGTTCTTACTCCTATGCAAATAATGCTAGATACAGTAAACTCTGAACGTTATCAGTGTATTAGGTTGTAATATTATTTGGGGAGAATGGAGAAATCTATTCTCCCTTTATTTTTTATGGCAGCTATAGACAAAACTTATATAAAGACTTTTGAAGATTATAAAAGTGTCATTGAATGGTGTAAACAAATAGGAGAAGTTACAGATGACTATGGAAATGTATTTTCTCCTTATGAGTATATTTATTGGCCAGAAGTAACAAAAGAACTTTGGAATAAAGAAGTAGAACAAGCTCTCACATATAAAGAAGCATATGAAGCTATACTTTGGAATACTCCTGTTTTTATGGATGTTTGGCTTATAAGATATTGTCCTTTAGATATTATACAAAATCGTCTAAAAGAACAATATGGAGACTCTTATAAAGCAATTAAGAATAGAGTTTCTGAATATGACACTATTGATACTTCTCAGTCTACTAAAGTAAAACTTATTTCTAAAAAAGGTAAGTTGGAAAGAAATAAATACCATTGTTATTATGTAAGTATTAAAAACTTCATTTATAATGAAAAAACAGATAAATGGCAAAGTTTTTATGATTTACGCATAGTAAAAACGTGGGGATGTTGTTATTTTCCAGCTACTTGCTCTCTGAAAAGTATTTATAAAAAAATACTTAGATGGAAACTACCTATAGGAACAATCGTAGAGGTTTCTTCTAATAATTTGACTTTAATTTATAAAACAAAATAAAATGATTTTCTTTTATATCATAGGCCTTATATTTTTTCTTTATATATGTAATAACATTACATTTAAAGATAAGTTTTGGTTTGCTTTATTTGCTTTGAACTTTTTTGTTCCGGTAATAAACACTCTGTTACCAATTGTATTTATAATCATTTTAGGTTATTTTGATTTGGAAACAGATGCTGCCGTACTTAAAGATACTAAATTAAATCGTTGGTTATTTAAATCTAAATTTAATGCTTAAAATGAATTTGTTTAGAATAGGATTAAAAGTTATAATCCTACTTATTTACGCCTTGTGTATTATGCTTCTTTGGAATGCACTTCTCCCTATGCTTATAGGGCTTCCTACTATTAATTTCATAGAGGCTTTGGGGATAAGGGTACTTATACACTTTCTTATTTACAACATAAATAACATATTTTCGTATAATGACATATAAAACAAAACTAGGGGATTTACACTATGATATTCTGATAAAAGACATAGGTAAATCCTCTTTTTATATGCACTATGATTCTACTGATAATCTTCGTTTAGTTAATAGTGAAAGAGCTTTAGAAAAAGTTAAATCTGAATTAAGTAAAGTATATGGAAACATCACTGTTTTAGTAAATTCAGAAAAAGGAAAAGAAGTTACTATACTTGATACTAAATGGAAAGAAGATTACAAGAAATATATACAAGATAAATTAAACTGGTGTAATACTTACACTGCTGAATAATTATGAATATAAAGAAAGAAGAAATCTTAAACTTGTACAGAATAGCTACTAAATTTGGGGAAATAAATACAACAAATGCCTTAGAAAAACTTTTAGGTAAAGAAACTTTTATTCCTATTAAAAAAACAAAAAGTATGATTGATAGAATTAAGACTTTTGAAGATGCAGAAGAACTTCTTGGAAATCAACACCCTTTAGTTGAAGCTTGTGATAGTTGTGAATTTCCCGGAGATGATTGTTTAAATGCTTATTTAAAATTAAGAGTTATTTGTGCTGCTTTGAATGAAAATTCTACTCTAGATCCAGAGTATCTTATGTATTATCCAAAGTTTGAGCTTTTATATGAAGATGAGTGTGAGTATTATAAGAAAGAAGGAAAAATTTTTATAAACATCGAAAGATATAATACTTCTTATTATGGAATGCGTTTCTTAAAAAGTGATTTTCCATTTGAAAATACTCCACAAAGATATGGAAATCAACTTTGCCTTAATACTGAAGAGCTTGCAAGTTATTGTGGAGAACAGTTTATAGATCTTTGGGCAGATTTTTTATTCACTAAAAAATAAAAATATATTATGAATGAGAATTTAAATTTAGTAAAAATCCTTGAAGGTTGTCCAGCAGATACAAGTCTTTGGTCTCCTTTATTTGGTCCTGTAAAATTTGTAGACTTCAGCCCAAATAGGATACGAGTAGCTACGACAAATGATATAGTAGAAGTGTTTTCTCCTAATGGAAAGTACTTTGATCTTAAAAGCGCAGAATGTACTCTATTTCCATCTAAAGAGAATAGAGACTGGAGTACATGGAAGTGTCCAAAGAAAAAGAAGAAATGTTTTGATCCAAATACACTGAAACCATTTGATAAAGTACTGGTAAGGGATTTTGCAAATGAAAAATGGGGACCTTCTTTCTTTGGTTATATGGATTATGAAGAAGGTGACTTTCCATGTAAGCATGTAGGATCAATATCAAATTGTTGTATTCCTTATAATGAGGAAACCAAACACCTTATCGGAACTACGGACGAAGCTCCAGAATATTACAGATGGTGGAAATAAATAATATAAGTAATTATGTGGATAGCAAGAGATAAAAGTGGTTATTTATGTATCTATAATGAAAAACCTCGTAAAGATGAGGTAGAACATATATTTGAAAACAAAGATGAACTTTTACACATAGATAATGATGAATTTCCAGAAATAACTTGGGAAAACTCTCCTGTAGAAATTACAACTACTTCTTTTGAAGATATTTGGGAACAACGCAGATATGAAATTGCAAAGGACACAATGTGTGCATTGATTATAAGTGACAGCATTCCAAAAACGACTCCAGTTTTAAAAGTAGAGGAATTAGCGGTTGCTTATGCAGATGGGCTTATTAAAGAATTGAAGAAATAAGTTATGAAAGCAAATGAGTTAATGTTGAACGATTGGGTGGAATTTGAGGCCTCAACAACGGAATTTCTTTACGGTAAGGTTATAGAAATTTCTGAACGTTATGTTACAGTAGATACAATAAACGACAGTATCTGCATAGAAATAGACAAGGTGGGTCAAATACCTGTTACTCCAAAGATTCTTAAAAAGAACGGATTTGAAAGGTACTTTGAAGGATATTATGAGAACCCCAAAGAGCTGCATATTTCATATAATGACAATCTGGGATGTTGGTATATTAGTGACAGCCACGACCAGTATATGCATAGTGATTACATAACTTCATTTTCCGCAGTTCATGAATTGCAGAATATTTTAAGAACTCTTGGATTTAATGATTTAGCAGACAATTTTAAGATATAGAAACAATCGAAGAAATAGCATTATGAACTTTGAAATACCACAATTCTTCTCAGTCGGAGGGCTT